>NPIE01000133.1_pt1 | contig 73305 bp, 78 predicted proteins | sample 8637661 | NCBI WGS metagenome assembly NPIE01 (sample SAMN07420842, study PRJNA396082) | bioreactor metagenome | isolation source: sample BA12 brine-fed electro-methanogenic bioreactor BA | place: Japan: Kochi | collected 2016-12-09 | reverse complement strand
TCTAGTTTTTGGGGGTCATCATAGATTTTGGAACCAATTTCGAAAGAGGAGGTAACGGAATCAGACTGAACTGCAAGACTGTATAGCAGTCTTGTTCGAAAGCCAGATGTCAACCACTTTAACAACTGAATATATGTTCCGCAGGGCTCATCGTTGGGCCCCGGTGAACGGAGAACGCTAGAGACGCTTCAGATTGTCCGGCAGGTGCAGCACATCTGAAGTGGCCAACAGCGTTCTGTCGAGCGCAATAGTCAAATTCGACAGTATGTGAAAGGAGACTAGGATGCACTCAAGACCGGAGGCCAGCGACGAGAACTTGGACAGGCAATTGATCCCAAAGAGCAACCCTGATAAAAGTAAGCGGATGGCAGCTTGGGTCGAGTGGTGGGAGATACACTGGATAAACCTTTTGCGGTTCATTCTCAGTCGCTCCGTAAAGGAAGCTGAGGCACAGACTATTCTCCAGGATACGTTTGGTGTACTGCTCATCAAGGTCGAAGACGGCTCATTTGATCCATCCCTGGGCAAGCCAATAATCGCCTATGCTTTCGGGGTGGCGAAGAATTGTGTTCGTGTTCACCAACGAGCTGAGGCAAAACTTACTGACCAGGAGGAGCGCGACAGGACGATATCGTTTGCGCGTTCAGTCGAGACGAAGTGTCAAGCACTGCGCAATATCCAGATGTTGCGCGACGGAATCGACCAGCTCTCCAACAAGCAAAGGCTAGTCATGGACATGCTCGTGAACGGTTACAACATTGCAGAAATTGCTGAAGAAACGGGATTGTCAACAGGGGCAGTTCGTAAACTCGCCTTTGATGCGCGGAAGGCCCTCCGCGATCGTTTCTCAGACACAATTGAAGATGATATTTGGGATTAACCAGTTCAAGACTCGCTGTATGTGTTCCTGGGGGGCGACCGGTCAGGTGGATCCCCGGTCCCCCAGGATCTCCTACAGTCAGAAGCTGGTCTCGGTTAAAAGATGGCAGTATGCGGCAATATGAACGGTAAGATAGGAGTACGTTTGATGAATCAGCAGCACGGTAGTGTGTGGGTAGACCAACTAAGGTCAGAATCATTGACACCTGATACTAAGACATCTAGGTGCTACTACGGTATTGGTGAATTTGAGCATGAACTAGTTGAGAATCGCCTGAAGCTACTTGTGCGTGTATTCATCAAAGACTTGGAGAACTTGAGCATATTACCTAATCGTCTTGTATACGTGTTTACTAACTTCCTATCCAAACTCATTAAACGTCTGCGTTCACTTATAGCGTGGTCATTTAGTGAGCATAGGAAAGACGACGATTTAGGTGATAATAGCTTTGCTGATCCTACTCCTAGTCCGAATGTTCAATTGATTGCCGGACTCAATCTTGAGAAATATCGTGATTACTGCATGATAGATAGGACAGATGAAGAAGCTAGACTAGTTCAGTATATCGGTGAACAAATTCGATTACTGCGGATGGCTTCTAATTTGACAAGGGAAGAGTTGGCCTATCTATTGGAAAGCGATATTGAGTCGATTACTGCTGTCGAGAATGGTTATGGGGATCAAGAACACGCACTTCTGCTGGTATGTAAGCTGACGCAGCTGGAGCAAAAACACTGACAGTGAACTAGGTGTGCGAAAAGCGCAGGCCTGGTTCCACGAAATCAGGTCTGCGCTCTCCTACTGGATCGTCATGATATTGAATTCAGCGGGATTGATGATCGTTTCCATCCAGCAAGTCATCACTCATAGTTGGTCACCGTGACTGGGGCTGATTGCGGCGTTTTACATAATCGTCCATGTAAAATCCAGCTTGGCCCTCTGCAGCGCCAGATTATGCCGGCTATTGATACAGCACCCCCACTATGCCAAGATGTATCCAACCCCGGATACGCAGCGAACACGAACAACCCCATCACCCCGAAGTTGACCGCGGACTGGCCGGCGCCTATGCCGCGACGTTCGCCCACAACCCAGATGGCTCATTTGTCACCGGGCGCTCAGGCGATTGACGTGTATGCTATGATGCTCACAAATGACTGCAGAAGTAGCTCCGCTGATAACATCTCTGGTTTTGTGGGGACTTGGCGTGATGTCAGGGATGAAGATCGCCATGATCCTCATCTACTGGCGAAGATTGAAGCAAGCGTAGGTACGCAGATGAAATCGGAGGTGTTGAGCCATCCTCCCCAGCAGTGTCAGTGCCCACGTAGGGAACCTTTGCGGCGGAATTCACGACCACATTCCACGCATTTTGTTGTCTGGTGGGTGCAGTAGAGCGTACGGCGCAGGGCTTTGTTCTCGCTGAGTAGGATGAGTACCAACAGAACTAACCCTAAAACGAAATCCACTGCCAGACCAAACACCAATACGATGGGTGGGATCATGTTCATCACCCCCTTCAGGAAGCTACCTGGTAACATTCCGCTCGGGGAGGATGCCTCACATCAAGTATAAGGCACACCTGATGTGTTTAGCACAAAAGACCCATTGGGCAGAACCGTATGAGAAAGGCTTTGCCACCGGTTGCCAGTTGATACTTTGACAACGCTACTTGAAATCGTTGGCCATTTGTATCAAGATGCATCCAACCCCGGATGCACACCGAACACGAACAAAACTATCACCCCGAAGTTGACCGCGGACTGGCCCGCGCCTACGCCGCGACGTTCATCCCCCGCCGTGACATGTACCCCGTCCAGCGGCCAGACGGCTCGTACGTCACTCTCAAGCGCAAGCTGAGCCTGGACCTGATCGCCGCCCACCTGCAAGGGGCTGTGACCCTCGGCACGTATGCCCTGGATGCGCGCAGCATGGCCCGCTGGATCTGCCTGGACGCGGATGATGACACCCAGTGGCAGGGCGTCTACCGGTTGGCGGTGGACCTGGGCTGGCAGGGTGTGCCAAGCTACATGGAGCCCTCGCGACGGGGCGGGCACTTGTGGCTGTTCATGGAGCCGACGCCAGGCGCGGAGGCCCGACGCTTTGGCAAGCAGCTGCTGGCGGAACGCGGCCTCGAGGCGGTGGAACTGTACCCCAAGCAGGACGAACTCAAGACCGGGCCGGGATCGCTGGTGCGGCTGCCGCTGGGCGTGCACCTGAAGACGGGCAAGCGCTACTACTTCGTGACGCTGGACGGCCAGCCGCTGGCCCCGACGATCCGCGAGCAGGCGTGGCTGCTGGCCAACCCGGACCGCGTGTCACCTGCGTTTGTGCATGAGGTGATTGCCCGCATCCCAGACGAACCCACCGTACCTGAGCCGATCTTGGCCACATCCGATGCCGCCGGCGAGCAGCTCTCTGACCGCATCAAGAACGCGCTTAGCGTATACGACTATGTGTCACGATACGTGGAGTTGGACGAGCGAGGGCGCGGCCATTGCCCGTTCCATCCGGACAATCACAAGAGCTTCAGCGTGAACTCGGAGAAGAACTACTGGCACTGCTTCTCAGGCTGTGGTGGCGGGTCACTGATCGATTTCTGGGCCAAGTGGCGAGAGGCCCATGGCCAGCCGAGTAACTTCACTGAAACCATTAAGGAGTTGGCTGCGATGCTGGTGGATTGACATGAAGGGATAGTAGCTCAATTGTCATAACACTTCAGCAGTGCCATAATGGGTTCACTGTCCTTCACGCTGAATAGGATCTCCATGTGGCAAGGCTTTTTGTTTCCTACAGCCGGGTAGATCGTCGTTTTGTTGAAGCCCTCGCAGAAAAGATGCGGCGAATATATGGACATGAAAATGTCTGGTTTGATGAAGGCTTGCACGGCGGTGATATCTGGTGGGAAGAAATTCTTGATCAGATCGCAGCGCGTGACATCTTCATCTATGTCCTGACCAATGATTCGGTGCAGTCTCCTTACTGCCAGGCGGAATTCACCGAAGCGCGACGCCTTCAAAAGCAGATCATCACGGTGCAGGCCCGTGACCGTACCCGGCTAACCGCTGAACTTGGCGACATTCATTATGTCAACATGGCCGGTGGGGTTAACGATGGCGACGCGCTGACCGAGTTAATTCGGGCGATCAACAAGCGCATGACGAAAGTGCCGAAGCGCAAACCCAGGCCGTTATGGGAGCCGCGTACACCGAAGCCTGAGCCTGTAACTGAACAGCCGCGCCCAGACGATGCGTCAGATGTTGATACTCCCACACTGCAAATCCCGCGTATCGAGCGCGAACAAGTGGATGCCACCACAAAAAGACCCTGGCGGAGGAAAACAGAATTTGTCATCGGGGCGGTATTGATTCCGCTCATTGCTGCCGTGATCACCATCTTTCCATGGTTACTCGGGCAATTGGGCAGCAACCAGCCGACCCCCATGCCAACCACCGCTGTCGCGCAGGTAGCGACCGAGACACCAACCCTTACCGGCTTCCAGCAGTTGCAGACCGCTGAGGCGCAGCTTACACAGGCTAAAGAGAACCAGGCTGCGTTTGACCTGACAGCAACCGAGGAGCAGTTGCAGAGCGTGAATGCCAGTGCGACCGCGCAGCAGATTGCGGCCACAGAAACAGCTGCTTATGCAACATTGATTGCATTGTCAGCAACGCCAACCCTCTCCCCACTTGATCTGGCACAAACACCAGTGGCACAGAACAGTGACTGGACGCCGGTGATTCAGGAATTCATTGGTGTTGAGATGGTAATAGTCCCTGCCGGGTGCTTCATGATGGGCAGCGAAGACGGGGCCAGCGACGAAATTCCGGTACACGAGGTTTGTTTTGAGGAGCCGTTCTGGCTGGATGAGACCGAGGTGACTCGCGCCATGTACCAGCAGTGTGTGGATGCCGGAGCCTGTACCGCGCCGCCTGCATCCAACTACTCGACGGAGCCTGACCAGCCAATCAACCGCGTAACCTGGTTTCAAGCAGATTTCTACTGCCAATGGCGCGAGGCCCGCCTGCCCACCGAAGCGGAATGGGAGTACGCGGCGCGTGGACCGGATGGACTGACCTACCCGTGGGGGAATGACTTCGTTGGAGATAATGCCGTTTACAGCAGCAATTCCGGCAATCAGACGGCAGTTGTGGGCAGCAAGCCGGAGGGTGTGGCCTGGGTGGGCGCACTGGACATGAGCGGCAATGTATGGGAGTGGGTGGCAGACTGGTATGGAGATTATTCCGGGGAACGACAGGTAAATCCTCAAGGGCCAGACAGCGGGCAGTACCGCGTGTTGCGGGGCGGCTCGTTCGACAATACAGCGTTCAACCTGCGCGCTGCCAATCGCCTCAGGAACGTCCCGGACTTCGAGGACGACAACTTCGGGTTTCGCTGTGCCCGCTCTTTCTGACCAAAGGTCAGAATAGCTCTGTTTTCTGAATCATGGTTTCTGTTTACTGGCGCGAACGTAGTGAGCGTGCCCGCCCGTAGGGCGGGGCCTCGCGCGTAGCGCGATCAAAATCTAAAAATGGCCAGAACATACAAGAATCTCTATCCGCAGATTGCTTCCTTTAACAATCTGTATGAAGCCTGGCACAAAGCGCGGCGCGGCAAACGGTATACCCCTGCCGCGGTTGGCTTCGAACAGAACCTGGATATGGAGCTCTTGAGTCTGTACCAGGAATTGAGCGATAAGCGCTGGCAGCCCGGCGGCTATCGCAGCTTTACTGTGCATGAGCCCAAACGCCGCAAGATCTCTGCCGCGCCATTCCGCGATCGCGTGGTGCATCATGCGTTGATCAACGTCATCGAGCCGATCTACGAGCTCAAGTTCATCTATGACAGCTACGCCAATCGCAAGGGCAAAGGAACACATGCAGCGTTAGACCGCTGCACATATTTCATGCGACGGCACAGGTATGTTTTGCAGTGCGATGTGCAGCAGTTCTTTCCAGCCATTGATCATGAGCTTCTCAAAACAACGCTGGCGCGAACGATTGCCTGCCCACCTACGCTGCGCCTGTGCGAAAAGATCATCGACAGTGGTATCGGCGTGCTGTCTGAAGACTACGATATGCGCTGGTTTCCTGGCGATGACCTGCTTGCGGTGGAACGTCCGCGCGGGCTGCCCATTGGCAACCTCACATCCCAGTTCTGGGCGAACGTCTACCTGAATGAACTCGACCAATACGTGAAGCACACGCTGCGCTGTCGGGGATATGTGCGCTATGTGGATGACTTCCTGCTGTTCGCGGCTGATAAGGCCACCCTTCATGCATGGCGTGAACAGATCATCACCTTCCTACAAGGAATGCGCCTGACCATCCACGAGAACCGCGCCCAGCCCCGTCCGGTCACACAGGGTATTCCGTTCCTGGGTTTCACGGTCTATCCAGATCACCGGCGGCTCAAACGTAGCAAAGGCATCACCTACCGGCGGCATCTCAAGACATTGTACAGGCAATATCTGGCGGGCAAGATCACTCGCAAAGAAGGCCGGGCCAGTGTCATGGCCTGGCTGGGGCATGTCCAGCATGGGGATACGTGGGGGCTGCAGCATGCGATGTTTCGAGAGATCGTGGCATAGTGGCAAACCAGTCACCCATTTTCGTCAAGACTGAAGCCTTTATGCTGTGGCTGCTAAATCATGTGAAGCAGTATCCGCGTGAAGAGCGTTTCAGACTCACTGCACGCATTGAACAAACGCTCTTTGTGTTTCATGAAAGCCTACTCTACGCAGCAAAGACAGAAGAAGCTGCACGATATTTGCGCAAAGCTGATGCCCAATTGGATATGCTGCGCACGTATCTACGGTTTGCATTGGAGCTGAAGTACACCACGCCCGATCAATACCGGTATATTGCCGAGCAGACCACGGAAATCGGCAAACTGCTGGGCGGGTGGATGAAGCGGATTGGTCAATAAGGCATAACGGTGAAACGTCGTTTCGCTTTATGTGGGGATACCGGGGAGCGCGCGCGTGTTGCGGGGCGGCTCGTTCAACAATACAACGAACAACCTGCGCGCTGCCAATCGCAACAGGAACGACCCAGACAACGAGAACAACAACAACGGGTTTCGCTGTGCCCGATCTTGTGCCCACGCTGAGAGTCGTATGTTTACGGATATGCGAGCGGCGTAAGAGTGCCGGATATTCCCGTCCGATCACAAGGACAAATACACAATAGCACCGCCTGTTTTGGTAAGCTCTGTCTGTTGGCAGGGACGAATGATCAGGCGGTGCGCTTTCTCGCCTATTCCAATCCCCTTCAATCGGCTGTTTGCCCACGAACTGGCGTGTAAGAGCGCTGCGGAGTGAGTGCCCGTCGGCGAGCCTCTTACGCGCTCAACCTTCGGGTTTCATTCTCGTTGACACTCCCCTCCTCCACATGCTTAGATGACCTTGCCTGCAACAAATGCAACAAAGGCCCCCGATGAAACACTATCTCACCGTCAGCGCCATCGCCCAGATCACGAACAAAGAACGCTCCACCGTCTTCCGCTGGATCAAGGCCGGTAAGCTCGGCCAGGTGCGCCGGGTCGGCAACGAATACCAGGTGCCGCATGCCAGCTTCGAGCGCTGGTGGGCGGCCAACGTCGTCCCCGTCAAGGCGACGCAAGGAGGCGCATGAGCCGGGCTACCACCGTATCGTTCTCCATCTACAAAGGCGGCACCGGCAAGACCACCTCCGCCGTGAACACCGCCGCGGCCCTGGCAGAAGCTAAGCTGCGCGTGCTGCTGGTGGACCTGGACCAGCAGGCCTCGGCCACCCGCTACCTGGGCATCAACCCGGACGAGCCGCAGTACACCCTGTACCACGTCTTCTACCAGAATGTGCCGGTCAGCGTGGTGCGTCTGGCGACGGACTTCGGCCTCGACCTGCTCCCCTCCTCCAGCCTGATGGCCGCCATCGAGGCCAGCCTGGAGAAGGGCGACGAGGTGCTGCTGCGCGAGCGGCTGGCCCCCCTGCGTGACGAGTACGACTTCATCATCATCGACTCCCCACCCGGCAAAGCGGCGCTGGCCTTCAACGGCATCGTGGCCGCCGACCTGCTGCTGGTGCCCGCCAGCGCGGAACGGATGTCAATCGATGGCGTCTCGGACCTGGTGAATCACGTGCAGGAGATCTTCTGGCACCGCTACCGCGCCCAGCTGGAGGGCCAGGAAATCCGGGTGCTGTTCACGATGTACAAGGCCAGCACGAAACACTCACCGGGCGTGGTCCAGGCGGCGCGCCGGGTGTACCGCGACAACGTGCTGGATGTGTTCATCCCGGAGACGATCGAGTTCCCCCGTTCGTTTGATCGCCGCCAGCCCATTACCAAGAGCTCACCCAGCCATGCGGGCGCCGAGGCGTATCGCCAGGTCGCGCGCTGGCTCATCGACCATGCGCACACCCAATCCTGAAGACTACGATCCCCGCTATAGCCCTGCCAAATCCCCGGCCCCCGAACCGGTGGATCTGAGCGACGTGGTGCCGATCAAATCCCGGCCCGATCCCAGTCCCCTGCCCATAGCTGATGCACCGTCCGACCGACCGGAGATCCGTCCGGATCATCGTTCGCAAATCCGGTCGGAGTTCCCGTCGGAATACCGGTCGGAAAACCGAACGGAAAAGCGTTCGGAAATGACGCCTCCCCAGCTGCCGATCAAACGGCAGACAAAACGCTGCAGCTTTGAATTCTATGACGATCAGCTGGTGCGCTTGCGGCAGCTCAAGATCCAGGCCGAAATGCGCGGGCAGGGTCTGAGCCTGTCGGCCATGGTGCGCGCTGCGCTGGATGCGTATCTATCCCAACAAGACCAGGAGTAGGGCTCCTGACGAATTACGAAAACCGAACGGTAATCCGTTCGTTCCATCGAACGACCGTCCGTTGTTCCGGGCGTTGTTTCGTTCGGAAATCCGGTGTTCCGCACGGACCATCGACCGGAAAAAAGATCGACTTGACAGCCCTTTTGCGATGTGAATAAATCAAGCTGCGTGGACCGTCCACGCGCCGAAGTCCCGGCAGTCAGTAGGGGATGTGGTCGGACAAATCCAGTCGCAAGGCTGCGTAGTCAGAGCGCTACCACCACCCAGGCCGATCCGAATGGGAGGCCGAACTGAAACGGCTGGCGGGCCGGCGTCGCTCGGAAACACAAGAACGAGCAGGGGACAACAAGGCAAACGAAAACGCCTTGAGAATCCCCAAGGCGCCGTATGTAATCTATGGTCGCAGACTTCTTTCAGTCCAAAGCCAATTAGCTGAAAGAAAATGAAATTTGCGATTTCGCGTCAGCGAAATAACTATAGATTCTGGGCCGGTCGTGGTCAAGGGGCAGACGCTGCGCGTTGCCATGCATTCCCAGCAATGTGGAAAACTCCTGATCTGAGCACAGAATTTCCTCGTTTGAGATACGGTTTGTGGTACGGTTTCGAAAACCGTATGTGGAAAAGTGCCAGCGAGTCCATTTTCTTGCTCTCCTCGGGCAGGGGCGTTCGCTCAACGGCACGTTTTTCCGGGGAAAACCGGCCAGTTCGCTCAACCCCCACCGTCGTCAAGCAATCCCCCCGTCGGTCTTTGCACTGGCGTTTCAAGCCCGACCACCCACCTCACCGCGGTTCGTGGGGCCCTCGCGGGGCGTTGCCTCGGGTCCCCCTGCGGCTGCTCGCCCCCTCTGCGCCCATAAATATGGGCGCGCCCACCCCAGCTGCTTTTGAACATATAACGTGTTCAACGCGGGTGGCTCGGGCCAATCCACTCACCGTGCCCGTGCTTGACTTCGTCAAGCGCGGCGGACGCGGTCGGCTTAGCTCGCGTTGCTCGTCAAGCCGCTACGCTTGAGGTGGGTGGTCGGCCTGCGTCCGACGGGGGGACGGCCACGCGTCGCGTGGCCGCAAAGCATGCCCGGCGGCGGACGTGCTGTTGGTGGCTTGGCCCGGTTGCGGCGGTGGGGGAGTGCGCCGTCGGCGGCGGGGTGCAACTCGTGCGACAGTCCGGGGACCGCGGCGCACAAGCAGCAGGAGCTAATTGCGCTTGCATAACGTTGGCCAACGTTATATAATCCTAAGTATTATCAAATAACTTACATAGCCATGCATTCCACGCTGTTCTATCGAGACCGTTTCAACCACCGCTATTCCCACCTCATGCCCAAAATCCAGAAACTCGCCCGGCTCCGTGATGAGCTTGAGGCTCGCGGTCGCGTCAAAGAGGCGGCCAAAGTGCAGGCGCGCATCACGCGCTACACCATCGAAATGGCCGGGGATACGCCGCAGTTTGTGGACCGCTACGAACACGGCACCCAGCTAATCTCACTGTTCGGCCTGGAGTGGGAAGAGGTCGCCGACGACTTCACCGACTACCGGGGCCGCATGAGCCCGCCGCACACGCTGCGCCTGTTGTCGCGCCTGGTGGCTCGTGAGGCGTTGTTCGCCCGGAACGCGCGCAAGGTCTCCGGCTGGTGGATATTCCGCAACCCTGTCCGGGAGTGGCGCCTGCGCCGGAAGTATGCGGCGCTGCGCGCATTCCTGCAATTAGCATTGAAGCGAAAGGAGGTGCTCGGCGTTTCAGCATAACCCGCTGCCAGGCGCGGCCAAGCCTGGCCCCAATTACCAATCACAGCATGTTATCATGACTGCAACCCAACAACCCGCCCCAACCCCTTCATTACAAGATATTTTCGACCAGGCCCTCGAGGCTATCCCCTACCCGGACCTGCAGCCGACGGGCATCACCCAGGGCACCCTCGACGTTGAGAATAACGAGGAAGACGCCGAGTACAGCGAGGAGCACACCTTCACCGCCGGCACGCTGCTGGACGAGCCGCTGGAAGCCGGCGGCTGGGTTGAGCTTCGGCGCGAAGATGGCGAGGTTTACATCAGCGCATTTTTCGGCGTCGCCCGGCACGGGAATTGGAACGACAAGGACGCGCAAGTCCTGCCAGAATACCACGCCATCCAGGGCCAGTATGACCTCGACAGCAAATCATGGGAATTCTGGATTGGCGCTTATTAAGTAGCAGCAAAGGAACCCTATGACCCACAATAAGCAACCGGCTTCCGTCACATCGACGGAAGCCCAAACGCGTTTTGGAGCACTCATCCGCCGCGTTTACAAGGACGGTGAGTATCTCATCGTGGAGCGTGACGGCCTGCCGGTCGTGGTCATCATCCCCGTGGGGGAGTATCAACTACTGGCCAGACGCCGGACTTTGTAAGTCCATCATTCTCTGCAACGCATTTTTGCCACCAGAGCTACTCTTTGCGTTCAGGAGGACTTTGCATCCAGAAGTCCAGATAATTCGAGTCTGAGGTAACGCAACCTACTTCTTGTGTATATCCCCATAGAGCATGTTGACACCAAAGCTGGCAGAGGCATACGAAACCACGAAGTGCAGAAGCGTATCCCGGACCCCTGGTGTGTGAGTTCTGATGCTCAGTAACCACAAGCATAGAACCTTTGTGACTAGATTCGACTGAAAAGGAGAGAACACGATGAACTCAGCATGGTCAGCCCTCGCATGGTCGACAGCCATCTTAATCTGGCTTGTGCGCCTGGTCGTCACCCTGGTGGTCGACATCATCCGGGCGTTCCGTCAGCACTAGGCATCGGGGTCTGGTTAACCGAACGCGGTCTATGTATCTCGGCAAAGCCAGGCATTCACACGGGCTAATCAGTCACAGGATCGCCTCGGATTGAGGTGATGCCGACCTCTACCAGGATGTCAGATTGCAGAGGGAGATGGCTCGCCCCGTCTCCCTCATCACCCAAGAACCTGCCGAACGGGAATATAGGAGGACAGTGATGCCAGACCTATTCGAAGTTCGTATGCGCAAGTCGAGTAAGTGGAAACCACCGGAAGCAGCAACCGCGATCCAGGCGCTGCTGGACCATGCTCAGGCCGGGGTTACGCTGCAGATTGTGGCCACTCATGACGCTATTCGGTTCATTCTTGAGCCAGCCGATGAGAATCACCTGACGCTGGATACCGTGAAGAACATCGTGGCCAGCTACTATCCCGGCGGAGAAGTGCACGTCCCAGAAGACTGGGGGCTGGAGCCGCCCTACCACAGGCGCTGGGCAGTGCTGGCCCGGTCGGAGAGTCTGTTCTTCGATGAGTTCGAGACCGTTGATATGCACAAGGTCCATGATCCGCTTTCCATCGTGATGCAGACGATGAACAACCTGGAACCGGGTGAGGTCATGGTCTACAGCGTGCATGTGCATCGCGTTTTCCAGGTTTCGGAAGAGGCAATCGAAAAATTGCTGACACGACCAGCAATCGAGGATTATGAGCCCCAGATTTACGTGCCGTATGACGTTGGGCTTCTGGGATGGATCATCATTCAAATCCGGCTTGCTATCGCGCGTTGGGGGCTATCGCGCAAGCGTGTAGATGCTTACGAAAAACGGGATATGGTGCGCTACCTCACCAAGCTTCGCCAGCCGCTCGCTGAGACCGTTGTATCGGTTCACATGGACAGCCCCAACCCCGAGCGCCTCCAGATTCTGAATGATGTGCTGGCGGCGATCAAGAGCATCGCGACGCATACCAACATGCGTATTGTCGACAGTGGTGATAGCTATGACGTCTACGAGATTGAGGAGGCTGCCCACGCAGCGGCAGCTACCGGTCCAGCCTTCTACCAGTATCTGGTGGATGAAGAGCCTGACGGCGTGTTGCACTATGGGTTCTTCCTGCTCAGTCCTGAACTGGCGACTCTGTTCCATTTTCCACATGAAGACTGTTCCGCGTCACGCATCATGTGGGCAAAAACCCATGTTGCCATGCCGGAAGTACTCAAGCAGGTGAGCGATGGTGTGGTCATTGGCCGCAACAATGGGCATGTGGTCAAGCTGCCCGCCGAAGTGCAGACCCAGCACAGCATCGTCCTGGGCAAGACAGGCACCGGGAAATCTTCCCTGATACAACAAATGGTGGCGCAGTATCTGGCTTTGCAGCAGGGTGTGCTCATCATCGATCCAGCCGGACCGCTGGTGACGCATGTCCTGCGCTATCACATTCCGCCCGGACGTGAGAATGATGTTATTGTGATTGACCTGAACAACATCAAGCATCCGGCCCCGCTCAGCCCGTTGTACCGGCCAAAGGGCTTTTCAGAAGATGTCGCGATTGACATGCTGATGTCTGTGATGGCCAAGGTTGATCCAGACATGACCTTTAAGGAAATGTCGGACACAATGCATATGATTGTGCTCACGCTGGCAGCCGACCCTGAAGCCAATCTGCTGGATGTACAACGGTTACTGGACGATGGCGCCTATCGCCAGCGACTGATTGAGATGGCCGATGACTTCACGGTCACGGCGTTCTGGGACCGCTATGATGCGATGAGCGAGTCCAAACAGCGGGAACTCACCCGGCCTGTCCTGCGCCGCCTGAACACCTTCTACCGCAACAAAGCGCTTCGGGCGATTGTCTGCCACCCCAGGCCACTCAATCTGCGCCAGCTGGTCAGCGAGGGCAAGATCATCCTGGTTTCACTAGCTGCAGACGAGGCCCGGATGCCGGTCGAACAGCGGCAGCTGCTGGGGGCTATGCTGGTGGCACAGGTGCAGATGGCAGCGATGTCCGGGGCCATCAAGAACCCGCCCTTCATGCTCGTGATTGATGAAGCTCAGCATTTCGTGACGACTGCTCTGGATACGATGCTCTCTGAGGCACGTAAGTACAACATGGGTATCCTGTTGTCCAACCAGTTCAGCAAACAACTCACCGGAAATACCCTGGATGCGGTTGAGGGTAATGTTGCGACGCTTATCAGCTTCGAAGTGGGTGAGCCGGATGCCAAGGTGTTTGTTCCCTATATGAAGCCAGAGTTCCAGACGATGGACCTGGTCAAGATGGGGGTCTATCGTGCCGCAGTCTCGACCCGCTACCAGAACACCCGCCAGCCGGCCTTCACGCTGGAAACTCTGCCGCCGCCTCAGGCCAACGGCGCGAGCAACCTCGAGGCGGCCACGGCGCGCGAAGCTCACCTGCGCCGCCTGTCGATTGAGAACTACACACCGATGACCTATGATGAGGTCAATGCCTGGCTCCGTGACCGTTATCTACCCAGCCCTGCTAGCGACCTCGCCAACGAGGAAAGTGATGACTTCCTCGAATAACCGCCACGTGCGCGACCGGCGTCCGGCCAGCCCGCGTCCCATGCGCGAGACCGACCGCGACCGCCAGATCGTGCACCTCGTCTACCAGTACCGCCTCCTGAGCCAGGCGCAGCTCCAGCGCCTGCTCAGGAAGTCCCGGTCGACGGTGCAGCAGGCGCTGGTGCGACTCTACCACCACCGCTACCTGGAGCGCGTATTCCTGCCGGTGGCCTATGGCGGCAGCAGCCCGACGCTCTACATCCTCGACCGGCGGGGGATGGACCTGCTGCGCGGGCTGGGGGTTGAAGACTTCACCGGCGTGCCAGACCGGAGCCTGTCCGGCATGTTCCTGGAGCACACGCTGGCCATGAACGACTTCCGCATCAGCGTAACTGAGGCCTGTGAACGGCTGGGCTGGCGGATAGGGGAGTGGCGCACGGAGAACGAGATCAAGGCCGATTACGACCGGGTGGTGGTGCGGACCACCACCCGTGTGGAGAAGGTGCCGGTGGTGCCGGACAGCTACTTTGTGATTGAGGTGCCGGGGCGGGGGATATCCCACTTCTTCCTGGAGCTGGACCGCGGCAAGATGGACCTCAAGCGCTTCCGGACGAAGGTACTGGGCTATGTTCAGTACTACAAGACCGGGCTGTACCAGCAGCGTTTCGGAGCGAAGGGCTTCCGGCTGCTGACCGTGGTGGACACGCCGACCCAGGTTCGGGCGGATAACCTGGCCAAGGACGCCGAGCGGATCGCCGGGGTGGGCCGCCGCTTCTGGTACGCGCATCTGCCGACCCTGACCCCGGAGCAGGTGCTGACCGGCGCGGTGTGGCAGGTGCCGGGCGACCCGGCTCCGGCAGCGTTGTTCACGGAATGAGCAGACCTTCGAAACAGGAAAGAAGACGGGGCACGCGGTAATGGTGCCCCGTTTGTTGGTGCAGGTCATCCTCTACCCGGGCCTGAACGCGGGCAGGCCAGGCCAGAGTCGCCGCGGACCATGCCCGCCGGTCGGCGGCACCGCCCCTCACGTGCCTTCTGAGAAGCGGGAAGATGATGCGCTGGCATCATAGCATTTTCGGGAAGGGATGTGGAGATAACCTCCTGGTCAGGAATTCAAGAATCGCGCGTCTCCCCGGGCCCACCCACTGTAAAGAGTCACGCCATTGATTTCAGTCAGGATTACAAGCTCACCAACTTCTGCCGCTGTGCCATACAGATTCAAGAAGGTCAGGTACTCCTCAAACCAGCGATCTTCCTGGCTGAAAGAATGAACCACCATGATCGCACTGCGTGCGTTGAACCGCTGCGCCTCGATAACCGCCGATGCAGTCCGGTGCAGCAATTGGTAACGCACCGTACCGGGCAGTTCGCCGGAAAGGCCCAGCATGCCCTGAAGATAAGCGAGGCGCTGTTGTTTCCCTTTAGAGCGTTCTAAACTCCATTCGGCCAGAGTAGGGCCAAACGGCTCGTTCACTTTGCCCTCAATCGCAATAGCGGCCAGCTCCCCGGCAGTATCTCGCCCCAAAGCGAACACATCGTTCTGAGATGCGCGCCTGCCACCAGGCAAGGGGACCTTGTACTCAGGAAATGCCAGGAGCAGTTCCATCTGTGAAAACGCTGCTATGCCTGAATCTGCAAACAGCGCAGACAATTCTGCCGGGAAACCCTCAGCCGCTTCCCAACTGTAGGCCATTGACCGGGCCGAATAACCCACTCGCCACTGTTTCTCAGGATCGGCAAGGAAGGCTTGCCAATCGTCAGGTCCCTTGCTGGGAACAAATATCCGCCCCATCTACTCCCTCCCGATTTGGAATCCAACCCTATACGATTGCTGACCTAACTGCCGTTGACTCCCACAGTATAACGAACTATTGGTAGCGCCATATGCCGTACAAGCGCGGTTATGCGACATAGAATCCAGGTGCATCGGATCAGCACACTTGCAATAACAACCCGCTTCAGGCTGCGCTCAAACCGGCGAATATCTCATAGTATGAAGCTGGCGGCTGTCCTATAGCGATAGCCGCTTTTGTATTCGCGCGAGTGGGGGATCGTCAAAAACAGCGCACGAGCCAATCGGCGAGGGCGACCCACGCCGCGTACTCCGTTTCGTCATCGGCAGGGTCGGCGGGCTGCTCATCCTCAAACAGGTGATAGGTGAGGGCTTCCGCCGTGCGCTGGCGATCGTGCTCAATCTCCTCCTCGGTGCGCGGATCTTCCATCTGCAGGGTCAGCCGGGTGTGCTCGGAGAGCGAGATCAGCGGGCGGGGGTTCACCCCGAACTGGGCCACCTCTTTGGCCGCGAACATCTCGGTCTGCTGCGGTCGGGCGCGTTCCTGGTCGCGCTGCTTCTGGGTCCGGGTGCGGTTATCCACCAGCTCCCCGCTGAACATATCCACCTGGAGGACGGGGTCAGTCTCCTTGCCGCTGCCGGTCATGCATCTCCTTAAGCTCACGTAAGCTGCGCGGCTCGAAATACCGGTCGCGCTCGATGGGCAGCCCCCACGGGCCACGCACGGTCTTCAGTTCCGAGAGCGAAAAGTATCCCAACTCCACGTCCAGCCCGGCCACCAGCCCGAAGAAGAGGTCCTCCCCGTCGAACTCGGAGGCGTACCACGTCCAGCCCGCATCCGGGGTGAAGAACTTGACCACAGCCGGCGCGTCCAGGCCCTGCTCCTCGTTGGCGTAGAGCTCCGGCAGCTGCGCGCGCAGGTCATCCGGCAGCAGCTCCATCTGGAGCGGCGCGGTTTGGCCATCCTTGACCGGGTTCACATCCGTGAGCAGGCCGCGCTCGTTGTCGTAGGTCAGCAGCAGGTGCTCATCCCGGTCATGGCCGATCACTTCCAGCTGGTGTTCGCCCACGGTGCGGGCTACGTAACCGCACTGCTCGGCGACATACGCCGCCTGCTGGAAAGCCTGCTCGCGGTCGGTGCGCAGCGGCAGGTCAAGCTCCCCGAACAGGTGCACGATGCCGCCCAGGGCGGGGTTGGCCGCCTCCCAGAGCTGGTACTCCTCACCGGAGGGGAAGGCGATCATCGGGTACTTCTGCCCGGCGGTCCAGTCGCGCTCAAAGAGCCGGGCCAGCAGGTCGCCATCCAGGAAGAACAGCCCTTCAATCGGCTGGTCATCAAAGGGCGTGGGTTTGTCTTTTTCGATCCATGCCATAAGCCTCCGGGGTTAATTGTTGCGCCGGGCGCGGGCGGTCCGGTAGCCGCTGGCGAACGCCCGCAGCAGCGGGCTATCCGCGCGCTCTTCACCGCTCTCGTCGCCGAGTTCATAATCCTGTAAATCCACCAGGTCGCCGGTCTCGTCGCGCAGCATCTGCAGCAGGACGAGGTCCTGCCCCTCTTCCGGCAGAGTCAGGCGGGCGATGCACAGCACCTCGATGCGGCTGGAGTCTCGCTCAGGGCGTCCGGTTTCCGCGTCCCGAGGGAAAACATGCATCCAGGCCTCGGTGATGAAGATCACCTGCTGCAGCGCACCAAGCGCATCCCGTTCGCCCAGGAACTGACCGGTGCAGTGCATGAGCCGTACCCGTGCGAAGTGGGTGTCCGGCATTTCCTCCAGCTCCCCGGCCAGCGCGGAAGCGCTGCCGATGGCAAACAGGGTCGGGACGTGGAAGCCATCGCGCAGGGTCAGTTCCTTCGCGTGGCGCGTGATGAACTCGAGCGAGAAAGGATCGTCTTCGGGGGGCAGAGGCTGGTGTTCGGGACTGTGTTCAATGGACATCGTGTCTTTGAGGCGTATTCTAGCATAGTGGACAAGTGGCTTATACTCGAGCTGTGACTGGGATCGTTTGGGCTGCTGTCAAACCAAAGCGTTGTCGGGCTGAGGAAGCAATGAGGTGAGGCTGTGATGAAGAGAATTCTGCTCACCGGGATATCTGGAACGGGCAAGTCCACGGTGATCAAGGCGCTGGCGGATCGAGGATACAAGGCTGTCGATACCGACTATGACGGATATTCTGAGTGGGTCACGGTGGACGACGACTCACATACGCCAGGCGAGCCTGTGGAGGCCAACAGGGACTGGGTATGGCAGGAAGAGCGTATTCAGGCGCTCCTGGCAGACGAGGATGCCGACACACTTTTCGTAAGCGGCAGTTCTCCGAATATGGGGAAGTTCCTGCCCCAATTTGACTGTGTCATTCTGCTCAGCGCACCACCTGACGTGATTGTCGAGCGGTTGACTACCAGAACAAGCAACCCGTATGGCCAGCATCCTGACGAAATCAGGCGTGTTCTGGGTATGCTGGACACCGTTGAGCCGCTGCTGCGACGGGTGGCGGATCACGAAATCGACACTGATAGGCCTCTTGAAGATGTCGTGGCAGCTGTACTCCAGCTTGCGGGGATGGGTTAATGCTAAATCACACTACGTGTTGTAGCTACACGCTATGAGTTCCCAGAAGGCGGCTCCATGCCCTGCGCATGATGGGCGATGAGATCATTCAGTGAGCGCGGGGTGAAGCCGGTATCCAGTTGAACCGGCTGGTCGTCTTCACCGCGCAGCTGGGCGAGGTCGTCCAGGCTGAAGTAGTCGCAGGCCAGCTCAAGCTCCACCACCAGGCCGAAGAACAGGTCCCGACCATCGAAGGCCGAGGGGTACCACACCCGGGTGCTGCCGGGCAGCGTCAGGCGAGCGCGGGCCAGGGCAGCGCCACTTTCCGCTTCGGGTTGAAAGGGCAGTGGCAGGTCGCGGAAGTGCTCCGGACGGAGCGTGGAGGGGGTGCTGAGCGTTTCAGGTGTAGTGGTCTCTTGGGGGTCGTAGTCAATCAGGGTGATCGCTTCGCGCAGCCAGGGGCCGTAATCGCCGCCGAGTACATCCCCCAGCAGGACAAGGGCCATGGTGGCCTGGTGTTCGGGTGGCAGATGCTGCCATGCGCCGCGGATAGTGTCTTTGCAGGCCCGCAGGTATTCGGGGTTGATCGCGGACGTTTGGCGTTCCGGCATATTGGCGGCAGTCTAGCAAAGCGGCGGGGCGAGTTCAAGCGGGATTGGCCGGTACAGTCGTGAACTACTGCTTGAGATCGCGCGGCGCACATGCTATGTTGCACTCTATATATAGGTAGCAGGAGCAGCAATGATAGGAAGCATTGAAAGCCGCAAGGTCCGGGCTGGCAGCCGGACGTATTTCTTTGACCTGAAGCAGGCCAAGAACGGTGACAACTACGTGGTCATCACCGAGAGCCGCTTCAAGGGCGAAGGCGCGGGCCACGAGCGCCAGCGCATCACGATCTTCAAGGACGCCCGGCTTGAGTTCCTGGGCGTTATCCAGCACATGCTGGGTGAGATGTAAGGCAGTTGAACTCGCCCCCGCCGCCGGCTAAGATGGTGGCGTATGCCACAAATGCAGCAATCCTCATCAGTAGTCCGCCAGGCTCTCACCAGCCTCATCCAGTCCCTGACCCAGCTTGACGTTGCCGGCTGGTTGACCACGCTCAAAGACATCCTGCAGGCGATCATCCCGGCCAAGCCCAAACTCGAGGGCATGTACGAAGTGCTGGAGTACGAGTCCCGACTGGAGCTCCTCGATGCGAAAGGCAAACGCGCGACCTACCACAAGCGCCAGCGCGTGCGCTTCCTGCAGGACAACATCATCGCCTTCCAGGACAAAGCCTGGGGTGATGGCGAGATCTTCGCCGACTACCGGTGCTCGCCCGGCGCGGCCGTGGACCGCTACCGGGAAGGGCATCGCTGGCGCATCCTGATTTCGCTGCGGGAGACCAAGAGCAGGGGCGACGTCGAAGAATTCCACATCGAGCGGGGCATTCGAGAGGGCTTCACCAAACCGGTGGAGGAGTTCCAGGTCGATATTGATCACGTGACCCAAAAGCTGGAACTGAGCGTGGTCTTTCCGCGGGCGCGGCTCCCGGAGGAAGTCTCCGTGGTCGAGCAGAACGCCACTCGCACTACCGACCTCGGCCCGCAGCACCGGCGTGTCCTGCCCGATGGCCGGGTGAAGATGGCCTGGCAAACGAACAATCCGCGCCTGTACGAATCCTACATCCTGCGCTGGAAGTGGTGAAAAGCAGAGCGGCATGCGCTAATCTGCATGCCGCCCCAGGACCTCCGCACCGCTCAGGTGCCGCTTCCGCCGCTCATCGGCCTGCCTTTCTACTCTCAGGAATCGTCATTGACTGCTTATATACAATCATAGACTGTTATATCACTATAGACAGTGTAAACCGAAATTCCTAGAATTGCAATAAGTCATTGTATTTTAGGGATGATCAAACCATTGAATCTTGAACTATTCGGGGCACGAATACGGCAAGCGCGCGAAATGCGCGGTATCTCTCAGGACGAGCTTGCCGCACTCATCCACAAAGACCAGCGCGCCATCTCGGAGTATGAGACCGGCAAGCGCAGGCTGGCCGCGGTCGATTTGCCGCTGCTCGCCAGCGTGCTGGATGTCTCCCTGCTCTACTTCTTTGAAGACGATGCAAACGTCCACGACCTGGATCGCAGCATTCTCCAGGAATTCCATGCTCTCAGCCCCAAGGCGAAGAAGCTCCTCATCTCGATTGCCCGTGTTTTTGCCAGCGAGATGGACAACGAGCCCTAGCCGCCCCCACTCGACAAGCACACATTGACTCTGGTAGACCCAGCTCCGCTGCGCGTTACTGCCATGCAACCGCTTGACACGCTTTCACAATTCTTATAGTATATACACAGTCTTATACTACATACAGACAATCGATAGACGCAAAAAAACGCCCCCGTCAGGTGCTGGAAACACCCACCGAGGGCTGACCTAACCGCTGAGCATGCAGCGAGTCAGGCTGAGACCCATTCTAGGTGATCTTCGTTAGCCGTCAAAGCTGCTGCCTGCTCAGGCCCAGCACTTGGCGGCTTTTTATTTACCAATCACAGGGGTGTCCAACCCGCACCCAGAAAGGAAGGTGTGTCGAAACAAGTCTTGTATCTCCCTCCGTCTGCCGACGAAATCCGGCGGCTGGCCTTCAAGACCAGCCACAAGATGGAGCTCACCGATGTCAAAGATAAGCAGGAGTTCGCGGGGTTTCTCAAGGCGCTGATGGTCGCCTACGCAGGTATGCTCACCCGCGAACATAATCAAGGAGCAGCACCATGGCCGAGCCACGCGTAGCCCTCTGCTACATCCGCCAATCCTTCACCCGCGACGAAAATGACAAGGCCAGCCCGGAGCGCCAGCGCGCCTATATTGAAGCCAAGGTCAAAGCCGAAGGCTGGACCGCCGAGTGGTATGAAGACACCGACGGGCACAAGTCAGGCCGGTTCGTCAAGAATCGCCCTGGCTGGCTTGGCCTGGAAGCGCGCATCGGTGACCCTGATGTGGTAGCCATCATCGCCTACGACCTGGCACGGCTGCACCGCAAGGGCTGGCGCATCGGTGACCTGCTGGACCGCATCACCCGGCAGAACGTCCGGCTGGTGTTCGCTGCTCCCGGCTATGAAATGGACCTCAGTTCGTTCAATGGACGGATGCTCGCTCAGATCTCCGCCATGCTCGACGAGGCCTATGCCGAAGATGTCTCGCGCCGCACCAAGGCCTCGATCGCTTATCTGCGCAAGCAGGGCAAGAGCGTAGGCCGTCCTCCTTTCGGCACCATCCGCAACAAGGATGGCTATCTTGAGCCTTCCGAAGAGGGCACCTGGCTGCTGCCGGATGGCCTGTTCGAGAACGCGCCGCGCAAGAAACCGCCTCATCCGCAGGCCCAGTGGCGCAGCTACTACGAATGCGCCAAATACATCCTGACCATGTACGCCCGCGAGGGCATCGGCGCCGACGCGATCGCCTACCGGCTCAACCTGGAGCGCTGGCCGTTCCGTGATCGCAGGGGCAAACCCCGCCCGGTGACCCGCGATGATGTGCGCCGTGTGCTGGCCAACTGGCCGGAATACGGCGGTGCGGTGCCGGACAGGAAGGCCAAAGACCGTCCGGCCTACCACGATGATGTGGATAAGGTGCGTCTGCGTGAAGAGCGATCGGTCTTTCCCCTCGACCTGCTGCGAGCGGTGGGCCATCGGCGTACGTCCCGCAGCCGCCAACCAGTCGACAGCGGGGTCAATCGCCGGGCACGCTCCTATCCGCTGAGCGGTCTCGTCTACTGTGCCCACTGCGAGAAGCTCGCCCAGGAGCAGGATGATCCCCGACTGCGCACCCGCTTCACCGGGACCACCAACAAGAAGGGTTTTCGCCGCTACAAGCATAAGACCGGCATCAAGTGCGGCTGCCACAATCGCACCGTGCCAGCCGATCAGGTCGAAGCCGATTTCGAGAAGCTCCTCAAGCTGCTCACCATTCGCGAGGAAGCCGTCACGCACATGACCGAACTTGCCATCCAGGCTGAGCGTGACATCGCGAAACCGGAAGAGACGCGTGACCTTGAAGCCGAGAAGGCCGAGGCGATCACCCTGTGCCAGAATCGGATTGACGCAGCCGTTCATCTGTACGGGGAGGGGCGCATCAGCCGCGAAGAATACCTGCGGCGCGTGGAGAAGAACGAGCGCGAGATCGCCCACTGGGAGCGCCGGACGACGCAGACCGAGCGCATCGCGCTGGAGCTGATGACCTGCATTGAAGCGGTGAATCAGATGCACAAAGTATGGGAGACCGCCACCGACGACGAGAAGAAAGACATGGCCCAGCACCTGTTCACCGGGCTGCTGTACAACATCGATACGCGCCGCTTTGAGGGCTTCAGCTTGAAGCCGTGGGCGGATCGTTTCCTGGTGATCCGGATGGACCTGTACTACCAGATGTTCGGGGAGATTGAGGGAGAAAAAGAAAAATCCACTCCGGTTCTAGGGGAGTGGAATCCTGTGCCCCATAGGGGCCTTGAAATCCCATCATTCCCCAAACTGCTGTTCGCGATGGTCTTCGCGACAGCGATCAGCTACTACGGCCAGGTATTGCCGCAGACACCGGTTTCCAATTCAACGTCAGCCAAGTGCGCTCGAAATGCCGAGATTCGTGCTCGTTACAACCAAGGTGAGTCGAGGGCTACACTAGCTGAAGTATTCGGCATTTCTGAGCAGCGGGTGTGGCAGATTGTAGCAGGGAGAAGGAAGTAATTAACCGATTCATACAGAGGCGGAGTGGGAACTCCGTCCATACCAACCGAAAAGTGAAGCCACTCACTTGGCGGGGATCAGCGGTGTTGAGAGCAACGCTCCTGGTGATGCCCTTCATCATAAGGCTTGCCGATAAGCAGATAGTCTACTTGTCAGTTGCTGCAGAGAATGAGATACTTCTACCCGATAATACTCGGCGGTTAGTTCGATATTCCGCTGTCGATAGAAACCGTCCTCCACTCCGACCAACAACTTGCCAGACTGCAAATAGAGCCCAAATTCAAGTAGTGAAATCGGCGCTTCTGATTCCTTGGGGAACCACATCAAGATAGCATCAGCGGTATCTAGAGCTCGTAACTCCCACCGAATCTGTTCATCTTCCATTTCCGTGGTGAACTCGGCTCGCCTGGGGTTTAGTAAAACCAGATCAGAAAACGAACCTAAAAGCTCAATGACCTCTGATTGCCAATTCTCCGCTTTTCCCATGTCAATTGCCCCGCCGAGAAATACTTTGAAACCTTCAACCGCAATAGACTCGGGGGCAGTTACTATTGTCGCCATATTTTGTGTTCTTCTTTCGGATAAACCCTCTGCCGTTTAGCGCCCTGCTGTTCTCGCCGCATTTTCGACCCAAGTGGCAAAGTTGGCATAGCCGTTGTCGGACTTCCAGTCATAAATCGGATAGAGTTCAGAAAAGTAGATTTTTTGCTCATCCCGCGGGATATATATACTGTCAAAGGGATTTGGTCCTTTGATATCAGTCAGATTGTGGTTGTCTGGAATATTGTTAATATACACGCCCAAAAGACCGTTGCCACGTTTATAGCTTTCGATAATTTCGTATTGAACCCACTTTCTACTATGTGTCTCTGCCCCAATCAAAACGGCGGTCACTGAAGTGTTTTGAAGTCCGTTATCGATTAGATTTCTTATTGCGTCTTCCCCCTTGGTTTGTACCTCTTCCCATAGCGATGCATCCCAAAAGCCAGCTACTTCTCTATCTTGGGTCACCCAACTGTTTCGAACTACATTCACTCGCCAAATGTCCCGCTGGTAATGAAAGCTGAAGAACACTCGCCTTGCCATCTTTTTCTCCTTAAGTCATTGTGTTGCAAACGAAAAGCCCGATTGAAGTCATTATGATGAGAATCGGTATGCCGTAGACACTCTTGCTGAAAACGGCTTTCCGATACGCGCCGTTATTCTTATAGCGCGCCACGTTCATCTCGAAAAATTGGACTGGCTGCTCACTCTTGGTATTGCCAAGGTTTTGCCGGACGTCGTCGTAGAGACAACGAAAACGGCGTTCCTGATAAAGATAATAACCGTCTAGCACCCAAAAAATGATTGCAGGTAACAAGGCTACGAAGTATACGACGCCATGAATATCAGCCTTGGCTTCTTGACTTAACAAGAACGTAAGAATCGCTGAAGACAAAGTAATCGACCACCCTTTGACTGCAAAGGAATTTTGAGCCTGCCGGCTAATAATATTCTCAATAAATTCAAGATGCTTAACCCAAAGTTCGCTTGCATCCATTACGTGATCACTCCTGCCTAATTTGCTACGAACTAAGAATCATTCTTTGCATTATATCACTGTTAATTGTTTGAGTAAAACAACTTTGCCGAATGAAATATTATGAGGATACAAAATCCTGATTGGTGAATTTTGCTTCATCCCAAAAAACTTAATTGCTTCCGACATTCCCCGTCTATAAAGGAAAAAGCATAATCAATAAAATAACGATAAAAATAAGGTCAGACAATAGATTTACAAAAAATCACCTATCATAATGTTTCTCCTAGTTTCTGACCCAAAATGATAGTCATTTGAGTGTAGTAATTTTCGCCCCTTTTTGGGGATGGAGTTGAATGAAATTCACACTAAATATCCGTGCCTTCCCCAGCATCGAACGTGCGAATCTTTCTGCTTATGCGGATTAATTCTTGTGCTGTACCTATCGCGGTAAAAGCGTTTGCCGCAGACAGCGCATTCAATTACATAACGTCTGCTTGAAGTGGATGACCATATTGAAGTAAACCGTCTTCTCCTTTGGGTAAATGGAATAGGGATCCGACCGTCAGGCGTAAACTCAACTAGATACATAGGAGAAAAAGGTGTGCCGGTGACTTCCACGCTTTGGATTCTATCCAGTCGATAAGAACGAAGAGCTCGTTCTCGGGCTTTTATTGCGTAGAAAAGGACATTTCCTGCCCTCGTCAATCGAAGAGAATATGGTTCTACCAAACGGTAGCTTGACTGGTATCCTAGATTAATCAACAGGCGATTTGTCGCAGCAAAACGAATGGGCTCAATTAATTCGCTTTGTCCTTGGTGCCACTCAAGGGGTGGTGGTGACCACGCTTCACCTGCCTCGATTATCTGAAGCTCTACCTTACAATCTTCACCATTAAGCCAAGCAAAGAAGTTTTCTAGCTCATTCCAGTAGTCCTCAAAGTTGGGAACAACACTTAGGCTTCGCCCAAGCATGTCAGACCACCTCTTTTCAACTTCTGGTCGGGCTTCGCCCATGTTAATTGCTTCGAACTCTGGCACAGGGATGCCTTTGAAGTCGCACTTGAAAGCCAGAACTTCGCTTATAAGTTCAGGCTCAGCATGTAAATCAGACCGTCTGAACAGGTAGATAATGTCATATAAATCGCCTGGTCGATGTCTTTCACCTAGGGCTCGGATTTTTTCGGCGAATAGTTCCTCAAGACTGTAACAACGTACTTTTGTATCGCCTGGTAAGGCATCAGCGTATGGATGGTCAATCGGCCTCAATACTGGTGGTCGCATTAAGTCCTCAGAGCAGGTTATATCTAGCTTGGCTGCCGTTGGACTTGGATTTCCCCTAGGACCGATGAAATAGATTCTGCCTTCGGTGGAGCCGCCGTGAGGTCGCACTTCAAATCTGGGCTCTTGGACGCTGAATTCAAGCCCAGAGGCATGCTTGATTTCTTCGAGAATTTCCCTAAAAATTGGCAATAACACGTCAGGTTCCCATGGGCCATCAGGCAATACGGTAAAGTCCAAATCTTGAGAATATCGGTGGGTGTCGACGTAACATTTTTTGATTCCTGCTCCTCCTTTTAGAACCCAACATTGCCCTAGTAGGCGGTGACGAGCAATCCCCCACAGTAGCCAACCCAGAACATAATCCTTCTCAATGATATGGTCCTGTAATTGCCAGCGGTTAGCGGCAGCTGCAATTTCCTCCCCTGAAATCATCTCGACCTCCGTTTACTCACTTCTGGCAACTCCCCCGTCGCCGCCAGCATGGGTGCACCAAATGTGATACCCAGACGAACTTTGGGGTATCCAAAAGTATCACTCATCTACAGCCCGCAAACTCATGCTGCCTCGATTGCCTTCACCACCCTCTCAAACAGCCAGTCAAAGAAAACCTTGGCAAACTCGGCGTCATCGTTCGTGCGCTTGTAGAACTTGAAATTGGTGTCGATCATGTCCTGGAGGGTGTCGTTGGCAACGTGATCGAATGTCAAACGTGCATTCTCACGCGTATTCACACGCAGGCTGGTTTCCAGGGTTGGGTTGGCAGTCAGGCGCTCTTCAAACTCACGGATGAAGACCTTGTCTTCTTCGGTGAAATCGGTACCGAAAGTTTCGTTGAGGGTTCGAATAATCAGGGAAAGCACTTCTTCTTCGTCTAGCGGTAGAGCACCATGACCCAGTGGCTGCCGTGACGACAGTTCGCTTTCACCGCGTGGAAGCTTGATCGCCCCTGAAAAAGTCTGTTGAAGCCGATAGAAGTCGATTTCGATGTTCTTCTGAATCTCAACCGGCAGTTCCTCTCTGGTAACCGGTAGCTTGCGATTCAAGAACCGGGTGAAAACGTAGAGTTTCTCAATCTCTGCGTCTTCAAAAGTGATCACTTGCGAGAGGAAGGCGTAGAGCCGGATATAGTGCATCAATTGCGAGCGAAATTCTGTTTGCTCTTCAATCGAGATTTCCGCATAGCGCTCGACAACCGGATCAAGCGCGCCGTGAAGTTGAGCTTGTGTCGCTTTCGGGTCAAAGTAGATTTGGGCGAAATAATCGACTTCGGCAGCCGTATACAGGTGAAAACTCTCTAGCGTATTTTGCATGTCGTAAAGCAGGTTCGGGTCAGACCTTTCGGTCAAGAGTGTTTTTTCGTAGTACGGCTCAAAGGCGGCGAGTATTTCGTCGGCATTGTTAGCGAAGTCAAGCACCACGGTACTGTCTTTGCCGGGATGGGTGCGATTGAGGCGAGAAAGTGTCTGAACCGCATGTACCCCGGCTAGTTTCTTGTCCACATACATAGTGTGCAGCAGGGGTTGATCAAATCCTGTCTGGAACTTGTTCGCCACGATCAGCAGCCGGTAGTTGTCCTGGTTAAACGCCTCCACGGTCTGACTTTCTGGAAAACCGTTCATGTTGGATTCGGTGTAATCAATCCCTCGGTCATGCACGGTCCCGGTGAACGCGATCAGTGCCTTGAAGGGATAACCATGCTCCCCGAGGTAGGCGTCAACCGCCAGCTTGTAGCGCACCGCATGGAGCCGTGAGCGAGTCACGATCATGGCTTTGGCCTTGCCACCGATCTGCTGCGTGACATGCTTGACAAAGTGCTCAATCATGATCGTCACTTTTTGATCGATTGCGTGTCGATGCAGACTGACAAACCGCTTGAGCAAATACGCTGCTTTCTCGCGGTCGTATCGGGGATCATCTTCGATGGTCTTAAGCAGGCTCCAGTACGTCTGGTAAGCCGTGTAATTTTCCAGCACGTCGAGGATAAAGCCCTCTTCAATCGCTTGGCGCATCGAATACAGGCTGAATGGTTCATAACGTCCGTCAGGCTGGGCGGTGCCGAAGAGTTCGAGCGTCTTGGCCTTTGGTGTGGCAGTGAATGCAAACACGCTGACGTTTGAGGGCCAGCGCCGTTTGCGCATCTCCTCGTTTATCAGATCTTCGTAGGTTTCCAACTCCTCCGGTTCGAATTGCTCCGCTTCTTCCAGATCAGTCACAGCCAGCGTAGCTTTCAGGCTCTTGGAACTTTCGCCAGATTGAGAAGAGTGTGCTTCATCAATGATGACGGCGAAACGCTGGCCAGCCAGTTCGTGGATTTCACTCACAATCATGGGGAACTTCTGAAGGGTGGTCACAACGATTGACTTGCCCTTCTCCAGCGCCTCTTTTAGATCGCGCGAAGTTTTCCCTGGCCCAATCGTCTCAACCACGCCGAGAATCTGCTCGAATTGCCGGATAACGTCCTGCAACTGCTGGTCGATCACCCGCCGGTCGGACACGACGATGATCGAGTCGAAAACGCGCTGATTATTATCATCATGCAGCACCGAGAGTTGATGAGCCAGCCAGGCTATCGAATTACTCTTACCCGAACCGGCGCTATGTTGGATCAGGTAGCGTTGCCCTGTCCCTTGCTCGCGCGCATCCGCGACCAGGCGGCGAACGGCGTCAAGCTGGTGGTAACGCGGGAAGATCAGACGCTGACGTTTACGCTTGCGGCCCCGTTTGTCCTCGTATTCTTCTTCAAACTGGTGGACGAAGTGCTGGACCAGATTAAGCACGCTTTCCGGTGCCCAGATTTCTTCCCAGAGATATGCTGTGGCAAAGTTATCCAGGCGCGGCGGATTGCCTGCCCCGCCATATTTCCCCTGGTTGAACGGCAGGAAGACTGTATCTTTACCCCGCAACTGAGTCGTCACAAATACCAGGTCCGGATCAACGGCAAAATGAGCCAGGCAGCGCCCAAACTGGAAAAATGGTTCACGCTCATCCCGATCAAACTTGTACTGTCGGATCGCATTCTGCACATTCTGGCCAGTCAATGGATTCTTGAGTTCGGCAGTGAAGATGGGCAGCCCATTCAGAAATAGCGTGAGGTCAAGCTCGTGCTCATGGCTTCGATGATACTTGAGCTGACGGACGACCGTGAAGCGATTGGCCAGGTACAGCCGCTGCAAATCCGGATTCAATCCGCTTGAAGGAACAAAATACGCCATCTGAAACCTGGCTCCAACATCCTTGATGCCATTCCGGAGCACGTCCAGCGTGCCGCGTCGCTCGATCTCTGATGCCAGTCTATGTAGGAATCGCAGACGGGTGTCAGAGCCGTACTGGCGTTTGAGCTTTTCCCATTGGCGCGGCTGAGTGGCCTGGACAAAAGACAGAGTCACATCTGGATCGAGGCAGAATTCTCGATCATAGTCGTTTGGTTGGCGGCTTGTGTATTGGTGGGTGATTAGCGATTGCTCGATGGTTTCTTCAAAGTTACGTTCGGAAACATCCATCTATTCTTCCTGCCTTACGACCTCTAGCAACGTACCATCTATGATGCCGGTGATAAAACCAACCGCAAATGCGCGAAGGTCAGTTACCGATATGTCCGCACGCCAGGTTGTCTGTCCTGCGTTGTTCCGGTTCCACATTTCAAGTCTGGCGATCTCGCCTGTTTCGTCCCCAAAATTGACGTTGAAATGCGACACACTGTTGCGCACAAAGCGTACAAGCTGCTTGAGGTCGTCACAACTCTGGCCGCTACGCTGTTGAAACTTCACCCACTCTAATTCGCTGAGCGGGATTGGCTTCAAGGTATCCCAGAACCGTTGTTGCGGGAAAATCAGCAAGCCCAGCAGTGAATTGATCAACTGCGTGACCTCATATGCCTCGATATAACGCTGGGCGTCTTCGACGATTTCGAGATTTCTGAGTGTTCGTCGGGCGAAATCCTGAATGACAGCGCCGTCGATTTTCTGATAAGCAGTCATGGTCAAGCTCTGTATCACTGTATCTGCTGGCTATGCCGAATTAGGTGTGAGGCCAACCTCACGCATCCATTTCAGGGCCGCATGCCAGCGTTCTTCGGAAATTTGCTGTTTGGATTCGTGCCAGTTGTGAAGTACCTCATGCACGATCTGTTCATCCGTCACCACCCTTTGTTCAGCCAACAAATCCTGCCAGGCTCCATACAGGGTAGCGACTATCTCACAGCGCTCTGTATCCAGACTCCGGAAAGTGTCAATCAGCCTCTGGAGACGATCAGCGATGTCAGAGTAGTAGCGGTCGAAGTACTCCCTATGACCGCCCACTTTCGCCATTGGTGCATAGTAATAGCCGGTGGGCCTCCGTTTGCACACCTCAAACCATTGTTGTCTTCGCAGTTGCGCATCAATTGAGCGCAAAGCCCGGTTGTCATAGGGACCTGCTGCGGCACGATGATACTGGGAGCCAATATCTACCTTGCAGGTGTTCTCCGCCAAAAAAAGCAGCTTCTGGAATTTGACATGTCCGAACGTTGGCTCCTGATGCAACTGTGCTACGATTTCTGCGGCAAAAACTGCGCGCCGAAAGTGCACATTTGCCGTCTGGCTTTTTGTGGGTCTTTCCCTCGCTTCAGGGTTGCTCACATCGATTTTGCCGGTGACTGCGGCTGTTATCAGTGCCATACGGTGATCGCGTAGGAGGTTGATGGACTGTCGAGTTTTTGCGACGAGTGTATCCAGCTTATGCTGTTTGTGTTCGATCTGCTTGACAATTTCAAATTGCTCTTGCACAGGAGGAAATGGCACCTGTATCATCCCAAACCTATCAGTATAAAGGCGTAAAAATCCGGACGACCCTGTACCTAAACCTTTGGACTCAGAACGGAACTTAGTCCCCATAAGTGATGTAGTAAAGAGATATACGAAAAATTTGGGGTAAATTCTTTCGATCGATTCAAAGATCGCATAGTCAGGACTGACCAATCCCTCCTGCGTTACCAACCCAAAAAGACCAATAGCGGCCCTCATTCGATTCATTACAATTTGTCCAACCTGGACTTTTTTATAGCCAACCAAATCTTTCTCTTGTACGGGTTTGTCCGAAACCTCATCATGGGGGACAAGCCCCACATCCATACGCAGGGACAGTAAAGTCTCTGTACCGTTAATTGACCGGTTATCTATTTCGTGAAAGATGTCCTTGAGCCGACGTACTTCCCAATGACTCGGAATCTCCCCCTGCCATTCGACCTCGGAATCCTTCATTGGGACGTTGGAATCAAGTCCCTTGGTGACAGCGTGACTAATGAGCGCCGCCCGCTTTTCTTGCAGCAGTGCGATCAAGCGCTCCTTGGCGGCGATCAGACGGTCAATGCGGGCGGTCTCGCGGTCGAGGAAGGCCGCGATTGAGCGCTGTTCGAGTTCGTCCGGAACTGCCAAGTGTATTGCTTCTAACCGCGTTTTGCTCAGTTCAGTGAAAGTTGCTCCTTGTCCCCATGATTGAAGCTCAGAGCGTGCTGCTATCAACTGGTAGTAAAAGAATCGTGTACTACCTTGACACTGGAATACCAACGATCTGCAACCTTGGTTAGTGCAGAGAGCAACACCAGCAATTCCCAAATGCCCTATCGGCGCTCTCGTTGACAGCACAAGACTTCCAGCGGGGACGAGCGAGACCCCACAGCTTTGATAGCCTTCCTTCGTAATCTGTCGTGAAGATGAGACAATTGTGTCACTCCGCATTTGACCAAGATCATCAGGAGTAATCCAGTTGATGTCACCATCCCAGTACATAGATTCAGAAGTCTTAGGGGTTGAGCCGTTGATCACTCGAAAGACTCGGCGCAAGCGCCTGACTTCCCAATGGTTCGGAATTTCTCCCAACCACTCAATGCCTGAATCTTTGTAATCTGGGTAGGGCTGCCAGTGGCCTATGGTTGTTCGGCTAACCGGTTCGCGAGCGATCATTGGGCAATCCCCCGCAGCATTTCCATGATCTCCGCTTCAAGCTGGCGGATGTCCGTCTCAATCTCTTCCAGCGGGCGGGGTGGTTGGTAGATGTAGAAATAACGGTTGAAGTTGATCTCATACCCCACCTTGCCTATCTGCCCGTCTTTGTCATCGCGGTAGCTTGAATCAATCCAGGCATCCGGCACGTGCGGCAGCACTTCGCTGGCGAAGTAATCGTCCACCGACTCTGTCAGCAGGACGTTTTCGTAGTCACGGAGGTCGGGATCAGGCTCCGGGTAACTTTTGCCGTCCGCGCAGATCGCGGCGTTCTCGTCGCGCTCGCCGAGCGCCGCATAGATCGTCTTGCGCAATGAAGCGGTTAGCTTGATGTCAGCAGCCCTGGCCTTCTGGTTCAATGCGCTGTCAAAGTCCCTGCGATCTGTGTAGAGGTCAGTTCCCAGGGCACGCAGCATGGCTACAATCGCTTCTTGGTGACCGCGCCCGACTGCTTCCTCCTGCGCTTTCTGGACCTTGTCCTTCTTGCGGCTTTTCGCCAGGTTCTGGAAACTTGTCTGTTCCCACAGCCGGGCGATACGCTCTTCGCTGGACTGGAAGTTCAGGCGCAGCGGGCGTTCAACACGGATCTTACGGAAGCCGAAGTGACGGGTATCGAAAATCTTCGAGTGCTCGTCTTCCTTGAATTGCTCATAGAGCTGGCGGATTAGCTCGATGTGTTCCGGCGAAATCTCACGACGTTTGTCGCCCAGACTTTTGCGCATGGGCACCCAAAAGGACGTGGCATCGATAAGCTGAACCTTACCCTTGCGCCGGTCTGGTTTGATGTTGCTGAGTATCCACACGTAGGTGGCAATCCCGGTGTTGTAGAAAAGCTGTTCCGGCAGTGCCACAATCGCTTCAAGCCAGTCATTCTCCAGAATCCAGCGCCTGATTTCGCTTTCGCCGCTGCCCGCATCGCCGGTAAAAAGCGGAGAGCCGTTCATCACGATGGCGACGCGGCTGCCGTCCTCATCAGATTTCTTCATCCGGTTGAGCATGTGCTGAAGAAAAAGAAGCTGGCCGTCGCTGATGCGCGGGGTTCCAGCCCCAAAGCGCCCCTGATGGCCGCGTTTGGCTTCACGCTCAACAGCCTTCTGATCCATCTTCCAGTCTTTGCCATAAGGCGGATTGGCCAGCAGATAATCAAAGCGTCGGTCGTGGTGTTGATCACTAGATAGCGTGCTGCCGAAAGCAATGCTTTCGGCGTCCGACCCGTCAGGACTCTTGATGTAGAGATCGGATTTGCAGAGCGCAAAAGTCTCAGGATTCACTTCCTGACCGAAAATGTGAACCGAAGCCTTCGGGTTCTCCTCCATGATCCGTTCTTTGGCAATGGTGAGCATCCCACCGGAACCACAGCATGGGTCGTACACCGTCTGGACGATCCCTGGCTGCTCAAGCTGATGCCGCTTGCCGTTGATCAACATAAGCTCAACCATCAGGCGGATGACTTCGCGCGGTGTGAAGTGCTCACCAGGATTTTCGTTGAGCGCTTCATTGAAGCGGCGGATCAGTTCCTCAAAGATGTAGCCCATCTCGATGTTCGACACCTGGTCAGGATGCAAATCGATCTCGCTGAAGCGCTGCATGACCAAGTACAACAATCCTGCTTCATCGAGCTTGGTGATGGTGTTGTGGAAATCGAATTTCTCCAGCACCTCGCGCATGTTCTCACTGAAGCTGTTGATGTAGCGTTTCAGGTTGGCTGCGAGGTTCGGCGCATCATCGAGCAAGCGCTCGAAGTCGAAGGGAGATGTGTTGTAGAAGGCGTATCCGGACGCCCGGCGAAGTTGCGGATCGAGGTTTTTTACCTTGCCTGATAGCCGCCCATGCGTTTGAAGCACATCCTGCTTGGTAGGGGCGAGCACACTGTCAATCCGACGCAGTACAGTGAATGGCAGGATGACATCCTGGTATTTGCTGCGTTTGAATGTATCACGAATCAGGTCGGCAACAGACCAGATGAAACTGACTTTCTCGCTGAAATTATTCACTACTCACCCCGCAGGCAATCAACTACAAGAGCGGATGAAATCATTTGAGAATCAGAAGCTTGATTAAGGTCCCGATAATAATCAGAAACAAGATCGACCCTATCGCCAAGTATACTCATCGCGCCCCGGTTGGAAAGTGAAAGCCCCCCTGTGCTTCTCAGACATAATGAGAATGGACATCCCAACACATAATCAGCTACGGTCTCCCCTACGGTAATCAGTAACCGTAGTTTTTCCCCGAAAAAAGGTTGAAATCTTCCGGAAAACACGATGAACTCCCCCTCCGGGCCACCCCCACTACTATATATATGTGGAGAGGGTGCTGATTTTTGTTTCATTGATTTTTCGTACTTTTGAATCTGTCATGATGGGTGTTTAAAGCGCGCCTCTCAACAACGCGGCTTCACATGTGCCAGGTTTCGGCCAGGAAATTTGCGCCTACTTTTGCGGCCACCTCCCAGTCTGTAGATGCCAACCATTCACACAGGTCGGAACCGCACTTACCTCACTTTTGGCGACTAAGACGCACAGTCCCCAAAACGCGGGTATGAGCGGGCTAACTCTTGATCTGCCTCTTGTTTGTTATACGTATTGTTATATAATATTAATTAACAATACATATATAAATTAACAGGAGGTGTATGGCACGACATGAATCACTTGAAGACCTTTTCGAACAAGCCATCGAGGCTATCCCCTACGACCTGGAACCCACCAGCGTCACGGTGGGCGAACTGGAACCAGACAGCGACGGTAATGTCGAGTACTCGCAGGAGTTCACTTTCCAGGTCGGCCAATTGTTTGACATGGACCTAATCGCCGGTGGCTGGGTGGAATTACGCCAGGAGGATGGCGAGATCTATATCACTGCTTTTATGGGCATTGCGCGTGATGGCGACTGGGAAAAGGGTCGCATTCTACCAGATGATTCGGCACTCCAGGGAGCGTATGATCTGGAAAAGGAAACCTGGGAATTCTGGATTGACCAATATTGAGACATCCCGAAATATGGATGCTTACGTATTGATGCTAAACTATACGGATGAGCCAACCATCCAACCAAGTAAGCCCCAAGCCCGAAATCATCTCTTCAACTCAACTTCAGCGTAACATCGGCGACACGCTGCGCAGGGTATTCAAAGACAAGCAGCACCTCATCGTCGAGCGTGACGGGCTCCCCGTCCTGGTCATGCTGCCTGTGGCCGACTATGAAGCCCTCAAGCGCCGCGCTCAGGAATCAACCAAGTAAAGCTTGCTTTGCTCCTAGCATCACCACTTCCCCACTCAAGCACTCTGTATAATGATCTTGTGAGGGGCAGGGAAAAACCACCGTCGCCAGAATTAGATCGCGCTGTGCTGCGCCGGTACGCCAAGACGTTTATTCCCCGCCAGGATTGCTACCCCATTCAAACCGAAGACGGACGCTATCTAACGATCAAGCGCCGTTTCCAACTAGACTATTTACAGGCCCACCTCAAGGGCATCATGACTCTCGGCGCGTATGCGCTCGACGAGCACAATCAGGCCCGCTGGTTGTGCCTGGATGCTGACACGCCTGAACAATGGGCGGAACTTCTCAAGATGACCAAAGATCTCAAACAGGATGACGTCACTGCCTACCTGGAGCCCTCCCGACGCGGCGGGCATCTGTGGCTGTTCCTCTCTCCCCTTCCAGGAGCAACCGCCCGGCAGTTTGGCCAGCGCCTCCTGGGGCGGTACGACCTACAAGGCATTGAGCTTTTCCCCAAGCAGGACGTGCTCAAGACCGGTCCCGGCTCGCTGGTTCGCGTGCCGCTAGGTAAACATCGGCTGACCGGGCAGCGATATTACTTCGTCACACCTGAAGGTCAGCCGATTGCCCCCAGTGTGCGCGAGCAAGTGCGCATCATGTCAGCCCCGCAGATTGTGCCACCTGCCTACATCCGCCACGTGTCTCGAGAACAAACCCCAATTGATTTGTCTCAAGTCAAGCCATTGTTTTCAGAGCCCCGTCCAGAGCCAGCTGGAGCCACGCTATCCGAGCGTCTGAAAAACTCAATCAGCGTTTACGATTTTGTGGGGCGCTACGTCGAGCTTGACAAAAACGCCACTGGTTACTGCCCTTTTCATACCGACGAACACAAGAGTTTTGGCGTGAACCGGGAGCAGAACTTCTGGCATTGCTGGGCAGGTTGTGGTGGCGGCAGCATTATCGACTTCTGGATGAAGTGGCGAGAAAAGCAAGGGCTGGATGCCAGCTTCTCCGCGACCATTAAGTCGCTCGCGGATATGCTTCTGCCGCGCTGAGTTAGGTCAAAATCGGCGCAAACAAGCGCTGTTGCAGTGCACAATTCCTACTTGAAAGTCCGTCCGTTCTATGCCCATACTGCAAGTGATATAAATCCAGGTTTTGCCGAAATAACCTCTAGCTAGGTTTTCTGCATACCGAAAGGAAAATATGACTATCTCTGTCGCCTCGCAAAAAGGCGGGGTTGGGAAAACAACCACTTCAATCGCCCTCGCCGCTGGACTGGGCAGACAAGGCAAACACGTTTTACTGATCGATATTGACTCCCAGGCAAATTCCTCGAAAGTCTTGCTTGAAAACTACCCTAAGATCTCTAAAGATGACACGATTTACACGACCGTCCTGGACCGCAATCCCCTGCCGGTTCACCCAACAAGAATCCCAGGTGTTGACCTGGTTCCCTCACACATTTTGCTCTCCAATACCGATATCGAGCTGACAACGGCCAAAGACCACCGTGAGGCCCGGCTGAAAACCCAGTTAGATCAGATGGCGGGCAATTATGATCACGTCATTATCGACTGCCCTCCCACCCTTTCCTGGCTGACGATTAACGCCTTCACCGCCTCGGACAAGGTGCTAGTGGTGGTCTCGCCTGGCTACTTTGAGCTCGACAGTATCAATCAAATCAACAAGACCCTGCACGAGGTTAAGGAATATTTCAACCCATCCCTGGAGCTACTGGGCTACCTGTTCACCATGAGTGACTCGACCATCAATAGCAGGACATCACTGCAAATTCTGCGCCAGTCGTATACGAGCCAGGTGCTCAACACCATCATCCCCCGCAATACGGATATTCGGGATGCTCATTTCAACAAGACCGACATTTTTGACTACAACCCAAACGCCCTATCGGCCAAGGCCTACCAAAGCCTACTCGAGGAGATCAGTCTATGAAGAAGAAGCTAGACACCAGCTCGATTATGAATGAGCTTCAGGAAGGCTCGGCTTTTTTCCGAGATCACACCCCTTCTCCTACTACAGCCACTCCCTCAACTCCCAAGAAAGAATCGGAACAAACCCCTAACACTACCCAAAACCGAACGGTCGAACGGTCTGACCGAACGGAAGCACCGAACGGTGATATGGACAACACACACTCAACGAGTTCTGTGCTTACTTCAATAGATGACCCGCAAGATGAAGGCAAGCGCTTGACCGAAAGATACAGCTTTGAGATCTATACCGACCAGAAAGAAGTCATCAATGACGCGAAATACCTTTACTACAAGAAGACCGGGAGAAAGGTGTCATCGAGCGAGCTCATTCGCGACGCCTTGGATATCTTTCTCACGCGGCTCATGGAAAAACTCGAGGACTAATGGAGCACATCGGCGCATCACTGGGCAAGTACGAGCAAATCATCCTTGAAGGGTTTGACCCGATATCCGCGCATGGCTTTACCCAGGTGCCCAACGTCGTGCTGCGCGATGCGAGCCTGTCTCCAGGTGCCAAGCTGTGCTATGCGATGCTGCTGAGCTACGCCTGGCAGAAAGACAGTTGTTTTCCCGGTCAGGACGCACTCGTAAAAGACACTGGCATCTCGAAGCGATCCACTGTGCGCTTCATGAAAGAGCTTGAGCAATCCGGCTACCTGGAAAAGAAGCGCAGAGGTTTGGGAAAGACGAATATTTATACCTTGCGTAGCAGGGTAGAGAAGGCCGAAGTGAGGCGTAAAAAGTAGAGCTACCAGGCTTGAAGTGCCAATTTGGCACTTCTGGAAGTGCCATTTTGTCACTTCCCTATATAGAAGAAGAATATTAAGAAAGAAGAATATTAAGTTTAGGCAATTTCAGTTTTTCTTTTTCGGCGAATATGCTGGCACTGCACCTGCTACTCAGGCGCAGATTTCCACCGTTAGCTCCGCAAAGACCCCCGCCAGTAGCGCGGCGGACCCGGACGAGGCGTGGAAATAGCGGGCCAGCACTTTGTCGCCTTCCTCAAGCAGGGTATTCGCTTCACCGGTTACATTGATCGCCCCAGAGGTTGGCCAATTCACCAGTTACACTCAACCCCACCGTCGTCAGGCGACCCCCCGTCGGCCTTCTGCACTTGCTGGCGCTGCGTTTGAAGCCCGACCGCCCCGGTCGCCGCCGCCTTTCATGAAAGAGATTTGCCTGTGAATGTGTCCCAAGCATGTGTATCGATCTTGCTGGTGTGCAGGAGCGGCGGGCGTCGGTCGCGGGTAGCTGACGATGAAGCTGCCAGCCACCACGCTCGCCCAGGGCGGTCGGCCTTGCTGGCCGACGGGGGAGGACCCAGGAACCTGGCCGCGTCTGCCGCCGAGGGCAATACCGTGTGGTCTGTCAGGGTAGAAAAGCCTTCCCGCGTCAGGTACACTGCAAACAATGGAGATGTTCCCGCTCAAGAAAGCACCCACTCAAGCCCGACGACCGAAAAAGCCCGCTCCGATGCGGTTGACGGAGCGCGATACCCGCATCATGGAGGCGGTTCATGCCTTTGACGGTGTGCTGGCGGATTACCAGATTCGGCGGATGTTTTTCACCGGAGAGCGCCAATCACGAGGTCGTTTGAGTCTACTGTTTCAGCATGGTTATCTGGTTAAGCCAAGTCGCGCTCAGCGAGCGGGTTTACCCTGCATGGTGTATTGGCTGGGTAAGCGAGGGGCAGCGCACGTGGCTGGACTGCGCGGGCAAACCCTCAGAGACTTCCAGTACCGGCGCGAGCCGCGCTGGGCGCAGGTCGCCCATGACCTGGCGGTCAATGATTTTCGCATGGACGTGATTGAGGCGTGCCGGGATAACCCGGATTTCACGCTAGAGCAGTGGATTCCGGAAGGGGAGTTCTGGGCTCATCCTGACAAGATTGAATACAAACAAGCAAATGGCAAAAAAGCCAAGCGCCTGATACGCCCAGATGGTTTTTTTGTGATCAAGCACGGCAAGCAGTATTCACGGTTGCTGCTGGAAATTGACTGTGCAACTGAAGACAACCCGCGCTTCGCTCGCGAGAAAGTTCGCCCTGGCGTCGCTTACCTGCGCAGTCGCGAATACAAGCAGCGTTTTGGCTTTCAGTCTGGGCGCTGGCTGGTGGTCACGACCGGCGAGCGGCGGATGCGCAATCTCAAACAACAAACGGAAATCACGGTGGGGAAGGATGCGCAGGTTTTTCTATTCACCACCGCTGACAAAGTGACGCGTCAGAGCGTCTTAAATGACCCAATTTGGCTACGTGGGGGTAGTGATCGACCCACGGATCTCTTTCCAAACTCTAACACTATTTTCGGGCTCTGAGCGGGCTCTTTAGTGCTATGCTCAAATCGGCAAACACCACCTGCTGGTGCCGCTGCCACTACCGGCGCGGAGTCAAGTCCTGGCTCCGGTCTATAAGGCAAGAGAGCGGAGCTTCGACGTCCGGCCTAAGCGTAGACGTTGGGGGATTATGGCAAAGCCGGGCCGCTTTGCCCTTCAGCGGGGACTGGCTTCGCGCGGTTCTACTTGAGCCATCCGGGTCGATTTTCCCAAAAAAGATAATTGATATATAACCTTAATAGATTAGCCTGGTTAATCTTTTCACAACACGACGCGAGGGGTGATATGCCTTACCAAAGTGATGACGATCCTGTCGTCGAAGCACTTAACAGTATGGTCTGGGGCATTATTGGTCTGTTTATCGGGATATTGTCGGCCATTGGCATCCACGCCTGGCAGAAATACACGACACCCAAGCTTCCTAATTCGCTGGAGAAGCTTTCCTCACAATCTTCAGCAGAGCCTACTGGAGAAATAGATCCTGGCACTCTCCGGCTGATATTGTTGGCGGGAGGAGTGGGGGCTATTCTACTGGGACTATTTAGCTCTGGTTTTCTAACTGTGTTATTCCTACTCAGTGGCTTAGGGTTGTTGTCCGCGGCAATCCGGATTGAAGGAGAGTCTGAGAATGTTGCTCCCCCCCAATTAGAATCCGAACATAAGCCATTGTCCGAGCCACGCCGTTACCGAATTACTTTGCCTAAAGGCGAGAACTTTGATACCGAAGCCGCCCGGCGTTTCGCCGAATATCTGCTGCGCACTACCGTCCATTTAGCCCTGCGAATTGTGGCCGAGTCGAACCAAATCTGGTGGGAGATTACTGACTGGCGCAGCGACCTGCATCCAGATCACATTTTGCGGGCGGTGAACACGTACTATCCCAACGCCGAAGTGGAGTGGGGAGCCGACGAGGGCGAGCAGCGCGAGTATCCATTTTACCGCTACGTGCTGTTTTTTAAGCAAGGAGCGGAATTTGTTTGGCCGATTAAATACGTGGATGATCTCAAAAGCTTCGATCCTCTCGTCGCCGTAACCCAGGCGATGTCTGGCTTACAGCCCGGCGAGCGCATCACTTATGCGGTAGCGTTGTCACTTCACGCTGAGTATGCCTACAAAGTCGGTGAAAAACTGATTACCACCAGTCCGGTTAACCCGCTGGAGTTTGTGACCCCTACCAGCCTACATAAATTGGTTGATTCCATCGGGGCGCGACCGGAGCGCGCAGAGCGCTATCAGTCTGCCGACCAGGCAATAGCGCGCCAGAAGCTGAATCGCCCATTGTATCAGTGTTTTTTGTCAGTCATGATTGACAGTCCAGTCCGAGCGCGAGTGCAGGAATTGGCGACCCTCGATAGCCAGGTGTGGCAGTTTGTGCGTGATCCGTACAACGCTTTGATCTGGGACGAAGAACCGTGGCCGGACTCGATTCGCTCGATTACCAGTGAGGGACAAGACCAGCGCTATAACACGCTGTCACTGATTTACCAGTGGGTAACTGGGGCTGGCGAGAGATGGAAACGGACGCGGCTGATCCTTACCCCGGAGGAAATTGCCAGCCTGTGGCACCTGTCGCATAAGGGATTCCAGGCCAAGGAAATCATGTGGGCACCAGAAGGTAATGTGGCCGCCCCCACTGCTGCTGTTCACGATCATTCAGGGGTGGTGATAGGCGAGAACATCCACTCGGGCCAGCGTACACCTATAGTGTTGGCGGATGCCGACCGTGCCCAGCACGTCTACATTGTTGGTAAGACCGGCGTGGGCAAGTCCACCACGCTGCATCACATCATCACGCAGGATATTCTTGCTGGGGAAGGTGTGGGTGTGATCGACCCGCACGGCAGTCTGGTGCGGGCGATATTACGCAGCAGCATTCCGGAAGAGCGTGAAGATGACGTGGTGCTGATCGACTTCGCGCAGACCGATTATCCGGCTCCACTCAATCCATTCGCCGTGCCGGAAGGTGTGCCGCGTGACGCAGCGGTCAGCCAGGTGATGGGGGTGCTCAAGAAGATCTACGCCGAGGACTGGAGCCGCACCCGGATGGAGAACGTGCTCTACAGTGCGCTGGTGGCGCTGATGTACGAGCAGAACGCCACCCCGCGCGATATTTCGCGCATCATGATGGATGCCGAGTACCGGACCGAGTTACTTCAACACGTTAAAGACCCTGTGGCGTTGGAGTTCTGGTTTGATGAATTCGACCGGCTTAGCGAGGCGATGCAAGCTCAGGTACGTGAGCCAGTGCTCAACCGTATCCGCATCTTTTACCGCAACAGCGCGGTGCGAAACATGGTGTGTCACCCGCATCGTCTGGACTTCAAGAGCATCCTCAACGACGGGAAGATTTTCCTGGCCAACCTCAACAGCGACGAAACGCGCAGCGAGCAGGCGAACCTGGGTGCGATGCTCATGACCGACTTCCAGATGGCAGCCATGACTCGACGAGCTAGCGAGAGCTCTGAGGTTCAGCCGTTCTACTTGTTTGTAGAGGAAGTCCAGCAGTTTGTGACCACTGCCTTGCCGGTGGTGTTCTCCGAGGCGCGTAAATTCGGGTTGAGCCTGACAGCGGCCAACCAGTATTTGGGCCAGCTCAAGGGCAGCACGCTGGAGGCGATTCTGGGCAATGCCGGTGCGGCGATTATGTTCGCCTGTGGCCCTGATGACGCACGGTCGCTTTCCGGTTACCTGAAGCCCAACCTCACGCCGGAAAATCTAATGAACTTCGATCGTTTCCAGGCGGCGGTAAAGATGCAGGTCAATGGCAAGACGGTGCCTGCGTTTACTGTTCAGACCTTGCCGCCACTTGAGGAGCCACCCGACGCCGACGAGCGGGAAGCGCGAATTAGACAGAAATCCATTGAGAACTACACGCCCTGGACTCGGCAGGAAGTTGAGGCGTGGATGGAGAAACGCTACGAGCAGCGCTTGCGCCAGCGCCCACGCGGCACGGTTTCGGACTTTGACTAATGCCTGAGGGTGAAACGTATGAAAACACCCCGTAACCGGCGCGTGGATAACCCGCCGCCGATGCGGCTGATGGAACGCGATATTGAGATTCTGAAGGCCGTGCATGAGTTTCGCATTATGCGCGGAGACCAGCTACAAGCGCTGTTTTTCGGATCACAGAGCACGGCCTCGTATCGACTGTCGCGGCTGTATCAGCACGGCTTTTTGGACCGCCATTTCCTGCCAACGCTGGGAGGACTGGCCAGTAGTCCGGCGCTCTACACCCTGGGCAAGCGGGGAGTGGACGTGCTGCGGCGAGTATTGGATTGCGGTCCGAAGGATATCCGTAAGCCGCCCAACAACCAGGAGCTAAGTCCGCTGTTTCTGGAGCACCTGCTGCAAATAAACGACTTTCGGGTGGCGGTGACGGTGGCGGCACTAGAGCAGGGGTATACGCTGGAGATGTGGCTGGATGATTTTCAGTTGAAGGCGGACTACGACCGCGTGGTCATCCAGACACCCCAGGGACGTAAGCGCAGCGTGTCGCTCATTCCCGACGGATATTGTGTTTTGCAGGTGCCGCAGGGTAGGGCGTGCTTCTTTTTGGAGCTTGACCGGGGCACGATGACACGCGGGCGCTTTCGCGACAAGGTCCTGGCTTATCAGGCATACATTGCCAGTGGGCAGTATGAAAAGCGGTACGGCACGCGCAGCTTGCGTGTCCTGACCGTTACGTCTGGGCCTAAGCGACTGGAAAACTTGAGGGAAGAGGCAGAGCAGGCTGGAGGTGGGAGAGTGTTCTGGTTTATAACGAGTGACCAGATTTCAACTGAAACGGTGCTCAATGGAGCAGTCTGGCAGGTGGCGGGCAGTCGTGAACTGGACGTGCTGATTCCGCCCGGTTAGGGGTTGATTTCCTGCCAGCTATATTGAGGTCACTTGATTTCATCGGGGGCATTCTTCAAGAAGTCTGGGCGATAGCGGAAGTATTCCACAGGGGCGGTGTTATTCAAGCGACGTCACCCGGCACCGTCATCGTAGTCACGTTCCAATGAAAAACCGTTCCAGCCAACAAACGTGCCTTCACCTACGAACTTTCTATCTCCGCCAGCGTCTGTTCTCCGGCTTACTATCCGTATCTGGCCGTTGGCGACTAGCATGAAGAACCCGCCCTCGGCGACTGAGATCCTGGCATCGATCTCGATGTCGCCATCCACTAGTACAATGAGCGTTTCATCAGCGGAGACGTCCCAGGGCTGGCCCAGCGACAACTCAGTTGCCACAAGCCATCACTATCTGGTCCAGCCAGAAGGCATAGCCTGGCCCGCTCACCGTGATAGGCGGCTAGTATCCCAGCGACCTGTTGGCCCAGCAGGCAGCCCGTCAACGGCAGCAGACCACGGACTTCAAAAAGGCATGTCACGTCCGTGCAGGCGTGGAAGGAACCGTGTCGCAAGCAGCTCATGTTCTTGGCGCACGGCGATCACGCTACCGAGGCATGGACAAAACTCATCTCCAGCATCTGGGCATTGCTGCGGCCATTAATCTGTTACGCATCGTCAATTAGCTGAATGATGTTCCGCGTTCCAAGACTCTCCAATCGCGTTTTGCACGGCTGGCTGCCTGATCTGGAGTTCGCCAACAATATCAAAGTGCGGAAGAACCACTATTTCAGGGCAAGACCAGCCCGGTTTGGCTCATTATTTCGAGCAGCATCAGCGCCGGATGTCCTACCATCAATTTCGCGAGGACGATCGCTTGATCGGTTCGGGCGCTGTTGAAAGTGGCATCAAGCAGTTCAAGGCTCGCCTTTGTGGCCCTGGCATGCGCTGGTCTCGCCCATGTGCCCAATGCATGCTCGTTATTCGTTCGACGGTGATGGGTGATGACTTTGGAACCCTATGGGCTGCTGCCTGATTTTGCCTCCAATCTGGTATGCACCCCACCCGTCTACTGAGTTTGCTTTTGAAACGGCTCTTGCCTATACTATAATTATGAACAACTGTACCAAATTGAGCGGTTTGGATAAAACACAGAAGAGATCGCAAGATATCAATAGCGGTCTAATCTGAAAGGAGTAAGATAAGATGCAAGCTCTCAAGCCACAAGAGGCAGCCCAGCTTGTTTTTCACAGACTCGTGAAAGACGAAAAAGATCGAGAATATGTTAAGCATATTGGCAAGCTCTACAGTGGTTCGGACTATGAACCTTCTGCGGCAGCCAGCGCTGTATTCTTCTACGGACTCTCAGTTGAGTGGCTTAGGCCAGACAATCCGAATGCTCAACAAGAGCTTCGAAGTGCCTTAAGGATATTATTCGATATTGATCTGAAGAAAAACGGTGCGCTCCCTGCAGAAACCACCTTCATCTCTACTTTGGGTGCCTTGATTAATGACCTGGTCCTAACAAATGACGAACAAGGGGCAGCCTCCACAATAAATGAACAGCGCTGATACCATGTTTCTGAGAGTACCATAGAGAAACCACGCACGCTTCTCTTAAGTGGAACTGCGTTCAAAGTTGTAGGTAACCAACCTGCACTGATTTCCTACTGTATTTGTTCTTGTTGCAGGGCTAGGTCTACTTTTCTGGTTAAAGTTGTGTCCGTGACAAAATAGCCTAGTTATAGGACAATCTCTATGACCCATGGAGTAGATAGATGTTAACCGATGTAGAAATCATCGAGGCAGTCAGATGTAAGGAAATCGTTATCCAGGTCTATGTTTCTGGAAAAGACCAGGATGTCATAGATCCGAATACCGGCAATGATATATATTCTTGGGGTGCACTCCAACCACATGGTTATGATCTGCGTGTATTTGCCATACGAAGAGACGGGGCCGAGGATTGGATTGCGTTAGAAACCCCCCAGCGTTCTGCTACTATAGCACCTGGCGAAACGGTAGATATCGAAACTTGGGAAAAGCTTGCTCTAGGGCCCAGTTTCTCGGCCACGCTACATACTATGGTTAGATCCAGGATGTTGGGTTTGTCATCTGTTTCCACAACCGTTCATCCTACTTGGGGAACTAACAAAGTCGACATCTCAGATATCTCGCCATTGCCTCTCCGGATTCAAGTGACTAATCTCGGCAAGTATTCCGTGACATTAATTGGCCAACAGAGATTTTGTCGAATAATATTCCATAAGCTACAAACCCCGCCGGCACGATTAAGCCATCCTAATTGGGATGACATAGAGAGCCCAAGGAAAAATCAGTTACGTGACGAGAGCGTAAAGGCACAGAAAGAAAACACTAGGAAAATAATCCGACGCCAGGCGTTGTTTTTGGCAATGTGGGTGGGGGCACTCGCCTTTGTCATGGCCGCAGGGTTTTTTGTCTTAGGGATCGACGATATTAGAAATGATCAGGGCAAGCGCGATCTAGTGCTTTTGGTTTTCGGTGGAATCTTGGCGTTCATAGGAAAAAGCACTTTCAAAACCTTCAAAGAGTTATGGGATACGCTCGAACTGTGGTGGAAAGCAAGATATTAATAACCAATGGTGCGTGTTAAAGACCGAATTCAGAGATGGAAAGATGTACAAAGCCGTTGTCGTCAGGCTGAAGGCCATCCCACTGTGCACCAGAATATTGAACAGCACCAATCGTGTAACCAAGGAAACTTTCGAAATAGGACCAGACGCGGTGAGCAAATCCGTTTGACGTGGCAAACCGTCGTCAACATCGACAACATGGTTTCTCGACTAGCATCCGGGTATTCCACTCGCCGCGTTGGCAGGTTTTGAGACTGGTCGGATGCCAGCCTTTCATGTCAAAGCCAGTGTTGCTGAACACAAGCCTTTCATCGGCAACGCCATCGATCAAGTGTTGAAAAGCTGTTTCATCATAGACATGGGCGGTGGCACAGTCCCAGCCGACGCCCAGACCCAGATGGGTGAGCAGCCAGCGATAGAACGCCCGATTGCCGTTGCCTTCCAAAACAGACAGCAAGGTCAGGGCTCCTTCCCGAGATAATTGATTGTCGGGAGCGTGATTGTTTATCTAGCGCTGCTTCAATTGAGCAATCTGTCGGCCAATATATATTGCGTGAGGAACATCACTTATGAATGGAGCAACAGATTTTTCCAACTCTCGTTGAGATTTGGCTTTCAGTATCTGAATAATCTGGCCCCTATAGATGTGCTTGGCTACAAATAATGAACCATCTTGCTCAAACAACCAGTCGCCTTTAGGATCCTTCTCTTGTTCAGTTAGACGAAACTGCTGTAGGTAGTTGTCAACAGCTCCAAACTCATAATCGTAAATGTGGGCACTCCCGCTACTAATGGTTAATTCTCCCAATTCGACATTCAGTTCTTGCGCCAACCGATCTTGCCAGTATCTGAGACCAGCCGCGTTTTCGGGCCAGCCACGATACATCTCGTTTGTGCGAATATATGCAAATAGATCTAAGATACCATTTCTGATCCTGGGGTGAATAGTAATAAGGCATGGCTCATCATCCCTTTCCAGTGAAGCAAGAGGTTCCCACAGAGAGACGACTGTCCGATAGGTCTCTGGCTTTTTCTTGAATGCCTGGATTACTGCTTGAAGTTGATCGCCATATTTATAACGTATTGTGTGCCCATATCGATATGTCACATCTTGAGGTTCATCGCCATTCCACATAGCCTCTCCGTATCGAGTCACCTCAGCATGAGAGTAGTGGGGAACATTGCGGAAATCAGAACCATCGCTTAAACACACTGTTAGCTGCCATAATTCTTGTCGTTTTCTTCCACGATCATCTGGTTGAGTGATTTCTCCAAACCGCCGTATTTCCTGCAACAGCCGCACATGAGCTTCTTGGATTGAATTCGCGCGGATGAGATGTCCACTGCGACTAGTAGGAAACCGTTCCGAGATGGGCACTTCAAGGGGTTCAAAGATTGGCTCGAGAGCATTTTGTTGTATTGGCTGTGCGATTCCCATGATGAGTCTTGATAATTCTTCTTGCTCACGAACTCCAATATGCCGACCATCAACTAGCTTAACTCGCCGATAAAATTCCTCGACAAGTTCTGGCTTGAGTTGTGGTTCTGCTAGAGGATCAAAGTTCCCCGTAAGTAGAGGGTTGGCGACTTGTTGACTAGGTTCGGGGCAGTCCTTCCCGGTAATTACGAGATACCTAATCTCTGGAGTTGCGAGGATATCTCGAATGAGTATTCCTATCCCTAGAGAAAAATATAGATTGCCAATTACACCAACATAAACCAGTTGCGGTCTGTACATCTCACGAGGCGTCCATAGGGTACAGAGCGCAATATGGCAATCGCCTGATCCCAGAATCAAATCCTTTGAGAAATCGCCCTCCCCTTTCAAGATATTGCCAGGCATTAGGAATTCGGAATTAATCTTTTTTGAGGGTGTCATTCACGGAGTCTCCCATGTTGACGTGATAGGTTTGCTGGGTTCTCTACTCAGACAAACACACTCATCATTTCAAGGATACACAAAGGTCGCCTTTAAAGAGTGCTCGAGCAATTTGCCCGTTTTGAATTACTTACATGGATTTATCCAAAAGCCTTCTCACAAAAATATCAGTTCCTAATTCGGAGTGATATTGTATAAAGGATTGCGGAATTTTGTTCCTAACAGAATTCAGTCGGTAACTCTAGATAATTGCTAGCTTGTGTGCTAGACTCTGCGTCATTATGCAACTCGGAAAACGAATTGTCAAACGAGGACGTAGTGGATAAAGTACTCACTTGTTCAACATCTTCTTCAGCTTGCCTATACACAAGCGCCCATATTCAGTTTATCGGCATACAATCAGCATGTTCTAAACTTGACTGCGCGAGCAGGTAAGATCGCTAAGCTTGCACAACAAGGAGAAGGTTTTAGACTATCTGCCGAATGGTGTCACATGTTTTGCTTGATGCAATTGAGGAGTTGCTCAGTCGTTCTTTGTCAATGGCCGCATATCTGATAACTTCGACAGATGATGAAAACCGAATTGATTAAAAGCACGCTGTCCATCTTATCTTAGGTAGAACTATGATTCATTGTAATCGATCAATACTTTTGCGGATGGAAACATATCACGGATTACTTTTGACAACGAGGACCAAAGGGGTACATATATTCGCCTGATTGTATGGCCGTTTTCGGCTAGGGCTTGTAACATTACTTTTACATTCTCGGTAGCCGCAGATATCGAAACTTTGGTCGACATCAAGAGTTCTCCGCTTAGTAGGTCACACACATCAATTTGCACTTGATCTGGATCTTCATTCCAGTATCTTATTACTAAATCAGATCGATTGTTCATGCTGGTCTCTTAGAATCTGCTCTATGGGCTTTCTACACCCTAATCATGCGAAAAACTTCACAAAACCACAAAAGGTAGCAAGTGGGATTATATTCTGCGTCTTATTGCTCTGGGGCTAGCAAGAAGCGAATGCTAAACATAATAGACTATATATACACATGATCAGCAAAACACCATTGGGAGGTATATGAGATTTATTCTAAGGCTCAAATAATACTACAAGTTTAGACATACCGTCAACTGTTTGTGTGTGTTTTGTGGATATCAGGGAGTGAGTTGATGATCTTTTCCGATCGTGACATCAAACGCTTAATACAAGAACGGGCGATAGTTGTTGAGCCAGCACCAAACCTTGATCTACAGTTAGGCTCCTGTTCTCTTGACCTCCGGCTTAGTCATGATTTTAGCATGTTTGAACATAACAGGACACCCTTCATTGACGTACGCGATTCGAAACAAGTTCAACACATTACCAAGGTAGTCTCGGTCAACGATGGTGATTTCTTTGTATTGCACCCTGGAACGTTCGTCTTGGCTGTAACTATAGAAAGGCTAGAACTCCCCGATAACATAGTAGCTCGTCTGGAGGGCAGAAGCAGCCTGGGGCGTCTAGGGGTTGTGGTGCATGCCACTGCAAGTATTATCGATCCCGGTTGGAGAGGAAAAATTGTTCTGGAATTAGCCAACCACGGGCTTATGCCGGTAGCTTTATATCCAGGGATGAGAATATGTTCAGTCACCTTTGAGCCATTATCTTCCCCTGTCGATATGCCGTATTGGAAAAAAGCGCAAGCCAAATACATGGAACAGGAGGGACCCGCTCCAAGCCGAATTTCGGACGACCCAGACGTCATTGGGTAGAGCCTGTTATTGCATTGCTGTTTGGTGTCAGAATTCGCGGGACAGAATGACAGGCTAAAATAATGGAGGCTTCCACCACCACCAGATAGCGCCAAAGGAGAAAAACCATGACGCGGGAAGGCTCAGCTGAAGCCACCATCAGAGACATCAAACGCAAGACCCGGCGCAAGTACAGCGCCGAAGAGAAGATCCGAATCGTCGTCGAAGGGCTGCGGGGTGAGGAAACAATCGCCGAGCTGTGCCGACGCGAAGGGATCGCCGAAAGCCTGTACTACAGTTGGAGCAAGGAGTTCATGGAAGCGGGCAAAGCGCGGCTGGCGGGCAACACCAAACGCCAGGCCTCCAGCCACGAGGCCAATGATCTGAGGCAGGAAAACGAACAACTGAAACAAGCAGTAGCGGAGTTGCTGCTGCAGAACCGCGTGCTGAAAAAAGTGTACTTGGCTCGGACAGCGGGTGGGACGACTGATGCGTTACACTCACGCGGAAAAGCTGGAAATCATTTACCTGGTGGAGACGTCTGACCAGCCGGTGAAGCGGACACTTGCCGCGCTGGGTGTGCCGCGCAGCACGTTCTACCGCTGGTATGCACGCTACCAGGTGGCAGGTGCCGCCGGACTGGCCGACCAGTCGCCTGGGCCGCGGCGGTTTTGGAACCGCATTCCCGACGCCGTGCGCGCACAAGTCGTTGAACTCGCGCTCGAGCGACCGAACCAGTCGCCGCGCCAGTTAGCCTGGCAGCTCACCGACACCGAGGGCTACTTCATCTCCGAAACCAGTGTGTATCGCATCCTGAAAAGCTTCGACCTGATCACCAGCCCGGCTTTCGAGCTGGTACAGGCCTGTGACCGGTTCGCCCAGCCCACCCGGCGGGTGAACGAAATGTGGCAGACAGATTTCACCCAGTTCAAGGTGCTGGGCTGGGGCTGGTACTATCTGTGCACGGTCCTGGATGACTACTCGCGTTACATCCTGGCCTGGCGGCTGGCCAGCCATATGGCGGCCAGCGATGTCCAGACGACCCTGCAAAGCGCGCTGGATAAGACAGGCGTGCAGCATATTCAGGTCAGGCATCGTCCCCGGCTGCTGTCGGACAATGGGCCGGCCTTCATCGCGGACGCGCTGGCGCAATACCTGAAACCTTACGAAATTGACCACATTCATGGTCGCGCCCATCATCCCCAGACTCAGGGCAAGATCGAGCGTTATCATCGCTCAATGAAGTCGGTCGTCAAGCTCAATACCTTCTTCTTCCCCTGGGAGTTGGAACAGGCGGTGGCGGACTTTGTGGCCTACTACAACACCGAACGCTATCACGAGGCGCTCGACAATCTGACCCCGGCCGATGTGTATTTTGGACGAGCAGAGGAGGTGCTCACCCGACGAGAGAAGATCAAACAACAAACCTTACTGGAGAGACGCAGGCTCAACCTGCGTGCCGTGCAATTCGCGCCCTGACAACAGGCAAGCCTCCTTTATTTTGGGTGCTCTTGTGTCCCATTAAATCTGGCGATATACATGCATTGCTAACAACTTCTCTGCCCGCTATTCCAGGTAGTTCGAGTTTCCGAACGTACAGAGTATAAATCATGGTTTGAGATGAGGCGGTATTCTATCTTCCATATTTGAAAACGCCCATTGTATCTCTTCTACTTCAGGATTAGGTACATATGGAATACTATGTTCTTGACAATAGTTATATACCCAACTCTCCGCACGAAGATACCCTAAAGATGCAACTTGTTTGCCCTTTTGAGTTGAGGCACTGAGCCACGCTAGATGGGGAAATATTAGCAAATTCGAGAGTCGGTCTTCGTTTAATATGTGTGTGTGTGATGGGTAAGGTTTTATTGGAATGTTTTTCATCTCTCCGTAATACCAAGTTCGCAGTGTCCCTCCTTTGTCGGTGAACTCGGCGGAATCAGCTTCTTTAACGATTTTGAGTGCGTCCTTAAGACCTATATCATCGCTCCATTCCCATTCGCGGATCTGCTCCGGAGACAGTCGGGCCATGCGGCCGGGGAGATTCCAGTTCGGTATTGACCATTTTGCATTGTCATGATTTTTTATCAAGTAAAGAACTCCGGGTATTTTGGGGTTGGGGAAACGAATTCTAGTCAAAATACCCAGAGACTTTCGGACTCCAACATCAATGTGTTCGAACGAATCCACTGAGATCATTCGCGCTGGTTCACAATACCCTACATCATGAAGATAGGCACCAGCTATCAGTATCTCATCATCTATTGTATGTTTATGTCTGAACTCTGGCTCCAGACGAATTCGCCTGGCCCTCTTCGCAACTGCACGAACATGAGTTGCGTTGTGTGTCATATCCGATGACGGCATTATGTCTTCAATAATGCGAAGGATTTCAGCTTCCCAGTTATATGTCATGCTTATCAACCTATCTGAAGACAACAATAAAAGCCACGTTTAAATGGAAATTAGTACTCCACCACAAATATAATCAAGGATACAGGCGAGCCAGTTTGGTGCGCGCCTGGGTCACATCAAAACACCACTCAATCGTAGCCTGTTGAGCATTACGCGCCGTCGTCCACTTCCGGGAAACTGCGGCGAGATGGTCCAGGCTGCTCACGTGCTGTTTGAGGCACTGCCGACATAGAAAAATTAGATTTCAATTTCCGCCATATTCAACCACGACCCATGTTTGGGGGTGAAATGGAATTCCAGCTTACGCAGCAAGCGTCGGGCCTCCTCAGGGGCGAACGCGTCGTAGAGCGATGCAGGCGTATGGGTGTTCAGATTGTCCAACACCACGCGGACGACCTCGGCATAAGGAAAATGCACGTTGACTAACTCCTGCATGCATCGAGTAAAATCCACCTTTGTACGCCGTGCAGTCGTTTTCACCTCACGCCAGCTCGCTAACGGCTGACACATCACGAACAGGTTCGCCGTGCCATCCCACCGGTATTTATAGTCGTAGCGACGGACCTGTCCGGGCTGCATAGGTAGCGGGGCGCGGGTCTCACTGAGCAACTTCACCGGACGTTCATCGAAGCATACCACCGGACGCCAGGGCTGGTAGGGATCGGCGTGCAGGCCCAGCACATCCTCCATCCGCCACACGAAATCGCTGCCTACTGTGGCAATTCACCACTGTTCCTTGCGTCAGGGCTGAAGGTCGTTTTTTCAGCGTGCGCCGCACGGTTTCGTCCGAAATCGGCTCATCGCTCACCTTGAGTTCAACCAGCCGATCGGCCAGCAGCTGCATCGTCCATGTTTCGCGTCCTTCGGGCGGGTTGCTACAGGCCAAGGCCACCAGAAACGCTTCCTGTTTGCCATCCAGCTTCTTCTCACGCCCAGGTTTGGCCTTGTCTGTCAGGCGCTTTTCTTCCACCCACCGCCGCCGGGTCGTGGCCACTGTCAAAGGGCGTACCCCGCGCAACTGGGCGACTTCTGTATCGGTTTTGCCGCTGGCGCTCCACAGCAGCGTCTGCGCCCGCCGCCGCACCCGCGCTGCATACTGACCTGTTTTTGCAATGCGCTCCAACTCTTCGCGCTCACTGTCGGTCAGCTTGATTGGGTGATCCTGTTTACGTGCCATCGGTCTCATCTCCTTTTTGACCGATAGCATACCCGATTTGCTCAATTTCCTCTGTGGCCCAACACTAGTAATTCCGGTTTGCGACTTGCCCTTCTTCATCAAGTTTAGCCAAATATCAGAATGCGTCCAACCCTACTTTGGTAGAATCGCTTCAGCAGCAGATTTTTCGTTCGGAGTAACACTGAGTATTTGACCCAAGCTACAAGCCGCTGCATATTCGTAGTGAACACAGTATCTGAGCGTGTTGAAAAAGTCGGTTCGATGATGAGACTGGGCTAGAATGGAGGCGGAGTGCTTTGCAAAAACAGGTCGGTTTGCAGCTGCGTTAATATGGTACCGAACGTCCACATCGGGGGTACCGAAACATGGGACGCCGATCCTGCGAACGGTGAGCTGTATCTGCAATCTGTTACCCAAAAAGGTTAACTATGCCCTCCGCGCTGAGAGCAACAGCAATCAGGCGAATGACCAGTAACTGTTTTAGCCACATGTTGACTTAGTGTACTACGGGAAATTCAAACCCTGAGTACATATTGTAATCAGATGCCTGTTAGGCTGGCAATCAAATCACAGCGCAGTAGATGTTCTCTACCAGAACACCAGTTGCTTGACATACTTAGCTATGCTTGATACACTTAGCGCATGAACGAAAAAGACGAACTCGGACTATTCTTGCGTGCTGCACGTGAGCAGAAAAAGCTTACCTTGCGAGGCGTTGAGCAGGCTATCGGCGTCTCAAATGCCTATTTGAGTCAAATAGAAAGTGGCAAGATAAAAAAGCCATCTCCCAACATACTTCATCAGCTATGTATGTTGTATGAGATGTCTTATTCACACGCACTCCAACTCGCTGGCTACCCTATTCCAGCTAGTGAAGAACGCGACTCGGAGCAGCGCTCTAGCAATTTTCTACCAAACTTGGGACCAATAACTGATGAGGAAGAACAAGCACTGATCGAATACCTTGCTTTTTTTCGTTCGAGACGATCACGCAAGGATTGAACCGTGGTATGGTCTTTTTCAAGTAGCAAAATGTTTCAGCGCTGTCAACGGCAATGGTTTATCAAGCAGTTCGTGGCAAATGCCAATGCAAAGAAGGTTCCACTTCGGCGCGAAGCATATCTTCTGTCAACTCTACAATCACTTCAAGCTTGGCGAGGCAGTCTCGTTGATCTAGTAATCTCGGATCATATAGTTCCATCTCTGCATCGTGCCAGGATACCATCAGAAGCCTCTATATTGGGCATGGCGCGTTCCATTTTCGAGAGACAACTGGAATTTGCCCTCGAGAATCGTATGCGCAATCCGGGAATGACCAAGCGCCGTGCAGGCGATTCTTATGCAGCGTTATATGCAGTTGAGTATGGTTATGGCATCACAAAAAACGATGAGATTCAGGTGTGGCACGAAATTGAACTGGCCCTGCAAAACCTAATGCAGATGCAAGATTTATTCTCCATGCTTATGCACGGAACGAGATTGATTGCGCAAAGAGCTCTGACATTCACTTGCGGCTCAGTGCGAGCAAGAATGGTTCCAGATTTGATTGTTTTTTATGAACATGAAGCTCCATTAATTGTGGACTGGAAAGTGCACAAGTTCGGTTTCTACAACTCAAGACTGCAATTGGCAAGCTATGCTCTTGCGTTGACTACATGTAATCCTCATTCCGACTTCCCAGCGTCTTTTTCTAGATATAGACCCGAGGATATTAGGTTGCTTGAGGTTCAGTTATTGACACATCAGCAACGTTACTACAGCCTTGATCCTAGCGACATTGAAGACATTGAGACTTATGTCGTGAGATCACAAACGGAGATGGATTTGGCAACGGCTCGAAATCCTCGCGCTTTGTCCATGTTTGATTTCCCCACAACGAGTAGACCCGAAACCTGCCAACGATGTTCATTTCGGTCGATATGCTGGGTGGAGTGATACGTCAGATGACAATTGAAACTAACATTTACCCAATCTCAAACCTAGACGCTCTTTCTTCCGCATATCTCCTATACCGTATTCGAGGTCTCAATAGCGCGCCAGCGGAGTATTATCAAAACTGCCAAAACATCATCAGACAACTGAGCTTTATGATGCGAAGTCCCGTGACAATTATCCATCGAGTAGCTCAGGCATTCCTGGTAGTCCAAGCGGGAAAGACCCCGCCCGAATCTCTCCCAGTGATACGGACCGTTGTGAAATTTGAGCCTTTACCAGAGGTTCTTCAGCTTGATTACACTGTCCGTAATGCAGAGAATGACAATATTTGCATGCGTTTCCTTGATTTTGCTATCCAGGGCGCGTTGTTTAAGAATAATGACCTATGGCAACCATCAGCGGGACGCCCGTTCTTTGAAAAGCAGGCTGAAAACCTAACACAACAGTTAGTCAGATTCCCTGGCTACTCCGTGCGATCTGCCGTGGCTCCTAATGGTCAACTTGGTTTTTGTATAGACGTTACCAGCAAGACTGTTGCTCGCGAGCCGCTGCCTGCCCACATCTCTCAAGACGGCTTTGCTGAATGGAGGAATCGGAACTTTATCTATCACTACGGACACCAGTGGTATGAAGTTCAATTAACCGCTTTAAGTGATTTTGACGCCACAGAGTATATTATTCCAGGCACACCGGATAATTTGCTGAGTTGGGTAGTTAAGGAATGCCGAAGGCCGATTCCAACTGAGCTTGCTGATACGCCTCATGATGCATCTGTGGTCATGTATTTGAACAATCGAAATGAGAGTCGAGCAGCCTTGGCCCCCCTCTGTTACGCGGTTTTTCGAACAAGTGATAATCAGGTTAGCCAACAACATAACCGAACCATATTGCCGCCTCATGTTCGACGCCAGAAGATCCGGAATTTTGTTGGGCGTTACCTTTCATCAGTCCCTTTCGGGGAAAATACGATTAACGTTTCGACAAACGCTACGGACGTGGAAGCGCGCATATTCGCTGTACCCGATACCATATTTGGCCAAAACAAGATCTTATCGGTACGAAGCACACCTGAGGCACTGCACACAAGTTTGGACAAACTTGGTGAGACACGCATGGCTTTGTTGAGAGATGACTCAGCCGGATTTTTCACCAGAAAGCCTCTTGGTCGCCACTATTTTGTATTGCCACAAAGTGTGGCAGATAGCTTTGGTCCACAATTTGTGCAGGATCTCAAAGCATCCGTTATGGACCTATATCCGCATCAATACGATCCATTCATTGTTACTTACAACGATCGGGTAGCAAAGACCTTTCCCAAACAGGGCAATGCCATACTTTCGGCTGTACGCAATAAATGCAAAATGCCGGGATACGCCGTCGTGATGATCCACCACACCACAGACCGTGGTGAATCAGCAGAAGATGAACTAGCGGCTATGGTTATGAGGGAGCTTCGTGAACCTGAAATTGACATTAAGGCAACTGTCATTCATCCCACTGTGGGACAGGAATGCTACGAACAGGTTCAACGTAACGGCAACCCAGTATATGAACCCCGCGCCAAAACAAGGGGAAAGCTGCGCGGTTACCTTCGCATGGTGGCCATAAATAAAGTCTTATTGAACAACGAGTGCTGGCCCTTTCTTCTAAGCAGCAGGTTGCATGCCGAGCTTACAGTTGGCTTAGATGTGAAGCACCATACTGCCGGACTAATTATGGTGGGAAAAAACGGAGGCGAAATCAACACTTCATTTAAGACCTCGAGGCAAAGAGAAAAACTTACCGAGGAGCAGATCAAAGCGTATCTGGTTGAGATTATTCGGGAGGAGGTAAATGCCAGAACAGACCCAATATCGACTATAGTGTTGCAGCGAGATGGGCGTATCTTTGACACTGAGATACAAGGTGTTCATGGCGCTCTTGACTTATTAAAAGCAGAGAACGTTGTTTCACCTGATGCGACCATTACAATCGTGGAAATTCCAAAAAACTCACCTGTCCGGTTGCGTCTTTTTGACGTGAGCGACCGTTATGGACGTCCTTGGGTTGAAAATCCTCAGATTGGAACTTACTGTATTGTTGGCGAAAACGATGGCTATCTCTGTGCCACAGGTCGTGCCTTTTACAAACCGGGCACTGTCCGCCCGTTACATGTACATCGGGTCGAAGGAAGTCTATCCATATCAGAATGTCTTGAAGACGTTTACTATTTGGCTTCTCTGACATGGACACGCCCAGATGACGCCATGCGCGATCCAGTAACCGTTAAGCTAAATGATCGTTTCCTTGGCGAAGAAGCCGCTGAATATGATGCCAATGCTCTCGACATTGACGCCATACTAGACGAAAAAGAGGAAATGAGAATCGGCGATGACTAATTCTGGTTTTTACTCAAGTATCTACCAACTCATCCGTGAATATGCCGAACTTGTTGATACTGTGCTGATTTCTCTAAAAAAGAACCCCGCCAACAACGATCCTAACAAAGAAAAACTTGCATTGCTCCTGGAAGACTTAACCCAGCGGACAAGCGATGATCTCTCTATGAGAATCATTTCAATTATGTTGGGGAAAGAGGGCAATGATAGTCAACATTGGGGTGACTTGAGCGCTGCGCTGCGTGCATCCAGACCATCGCCCACCCTCATAGAGGATTTGGAAAGCTTTGCTCAGTTGCTGGAACAACAGCAGGCAGAAACCTTAGAGAAAATGCGAGGATCGTTTTCTTGAAAACATATTTTGAAGCTTCTATCCGACAACACCTAAAGCGCGGCGAATATTTGGTAGGTAGTATCCCTAGGCCCACTGACCTGCCGCAAGAGTTTTACAGATTGGTTCAGACAGTTAACGAGGAACTCGTGCATGTCCTTGAGGAGTTAGAATTCCTACTTAATGATTCACAAATACAATCACACGATTATCAGCCAGAGAGACTTAGGCGATTCAGACGAGCTGTTCAACAGTTGAATATTCTTGAAAGCACATGTGTTGTTGCACTTACTCGGCACCACGGTGACGATGGTTTCCTGACGCGGTTAGTGATGGCGATCTCTAGTGAAATCAACTACCCCCTACTTCCTCCAATTGTTACCTCGTTGTCCAAACAGTATTTCCATATTTATCCATTGTGGAATCTAATGTTTGTACCCTTGAGCGAAGGTTCTTTTCTTTTACATTTGCCCGATCTTTATCATGAACTTGCCCATCCCCTTATTACCACTCGCTTCAATCCACGTTTGAAGCCATTTCAAGGTGCTTTATGGGATGTTTTGGGTTTAGTGTTTTCCTACATAGCCGATGAAAAGCAGAGGGAAAAGCGAGGACGGGGGCCCCGGCGAGTAAGTCATTTTCTGAAGTTGTGGGAGCAATCCTGGATTGACTGGACGATTGAGTTCTTCTGCGATTTGTTTGCCATATATACGTTAGGCCCCGCTTTTGCTTGGGCCCATGTACATCTATGCACCATAGAGAATGCAAATCCCTTCAGAGTGCCGATTTTTCAGCCATCTAGTCACCCTGCTGATCATGCCCGTATGCATGTCATGCTTTACGGCCTACGCCTCATCGGCTTTGATTTGGAGGCCGATGCTATTGAAGATAGTTGGAATAAGCTAGTGACCACCTCTGGCGCAAAGACTGAGCCTGAATACCAACGTTGTTTTCCTGAGCACATTCTGGAATCGATAGCACAAAAAGGATATGAGGGCGTGTTTGAGTCGCAATTCCGGATTGTATCGCAGGACACCGACCAGCCGATCCACAATGCTTTGAACGAAGCCTGGACTGTCTTTTGGACCGTACCGAAGGGATATACCGATTGGGAGGAAAAAACTGTCCAAGAACTCCGTCAGACATCCTGAGTCCACACAATTCAATAGCATTGTGGAACAGCTGAGGATATTTGCTTGAAAGCCAACGTGTTTTGATTTCTGCCTTCTCAGCAAAATTTTAACTCCAGCGCTTTATCAGAATCGCTAAATGGCCGCATTTGTCTTATTGAGTGGTCTGCCATGTGTCTCGATTAATCGGCCCGATCATCGCCATTGGTTTCCCTGCCCTCTCCACGACAAAGCTCTCACCGCGATAAAACACGCGATCCAAGTATTGACCGGGACTTTTGCGTAGCGCCGAAGCGGTTATGGTGATCGGGGTAACTGTAGTGAGTGGCCCGCTTGGTTCGACTGAGGTGCTCGCGTTAGCGGTGTTGATCGGGTTGTTCGTTGTAGATGTTGTATCTATCATAGCTGAGGCCATTGTAGTAATTGGGTCGCTCATAATCAACAAGCTATTTGCAGCGATCACCTCAACCATAGCAGCCAAACACCCAAGTAAACACAATATCTATTGAGTTTACTACGCCGAAAAAATCCTGGTAAATCGGTGCTTGTCACCCATTGCCCCATCTGTTAGGCTGTTCTTGGTGAACATATTTGCTCTATACAGCGGTTGTGTTCACTGCAAACCACGAAACACCAACACCCGAAGAAAATATGAACTTTGTTGAACCCATTCGCGACCGTAAACGCATTGCGCAAATTAAGAACCAGTTGCGCGGCGAAGGCCGGTTCCGCGACCTGTTGCTATTTGTGGTGGGAATTAACTCAGCACTGCGCATTTCGGACTTGCTGCAATTGCGCATCAGTCACTTCATGGACGAACACAACCATATCCGCCGTCGTTTTGCGATCAAAGAAGAGAAGCGCGGCAAACGCCAAGAGGTCGTGATCAACGACAGCATTCGCGAAGCGTTCGATGAGTTTTTGTCTGTTTATCCTGGCATCACCAGCGATCCCGATAACTATGTCTTCTTCAACTCTAAGTCGAACAATTTCCGTGAGCCAATCAAGCGCGGCCAAGCCTGGAAATTCATCACAGGAACTTGCGCTGACATCGGGCTACGTGGCAACTTCGGAACACATAGTCTGCGCAAGACCTGGGGGTATCACGCCCGTATGAATGGAGTGGACCTGGCGCTGATTATGTACAAGCTCAACCATGCCAGCCTGGCATATACCAAGCGATACTTGGGGATTACGGATGATGAGCTGGAGGAAGTGGTTAAGCGGCTGAACCTTTGATTAACGATTCTGTAAGTAGCAGAACGAATTTTCTAATGTCTTTCTGATAGACGAATCAGATTATTTGTTCTAAGATCGGGAAGATGTTTTGCTACTGTCACTCCCCGCAACAGCTTTCATTTTCCCTGGAGTTACAGACTGACCGTGCGGAGTCTATGCAACAGAACGCGGTGAGAATACTGTCAGGGAGGAACAATGACTGCTGCTGATTATCTCAATTCACTTCTAACCAATCAGAAATTTGAATCTGACCACCAGGAATTGCAGGACCTGCGCTCCAAGCGGGACGAAGTGGAAACCCTGCTCCGCAGTTCGTTTAACTCATGTACTCCGTCTATCAGATATGCAGGCTCGTACGCCAAGAATACAATGATCCGAGAGAGCTATGATCTTGATATCGTGTGTTACTTCGATCACGAGGATACCGCCGCTGGATCTTCGCTCAAAGAAATATACGAAAATGTCCGCGCTGTGCTGGCTACAAAATATCTTGTTCAGCCTAAAACCTCGGCTCTCCATCTGGAAGAAGGCAACGCAGACAAGAAATATACCCACGTAGATGTTGTGCCTGGTCGCTTCACCGATGACTCACGAAGTGACGCCTTCATTTTTCAGAACGGCGCAGAGAAGAACCGGCTCAAGACCAACATCGATACTCATGTGTCTCACATTCGCGATAGTGGCCTTACAGATGCCATTTGTCTGGTGAAGCTGTGGAGAGAGCGCTCTAATTTTAGTGTCAAAACCTTCATCCTTGAACTCCTGGTGGTAGACGTTCTATCTGGCCTCAAGAAGAAGTCCATTGATGAACAACTCATCCACTTCTGGGAAATGTTGCGAGACAATATTGACACCCTAACGGTTGAAGATCCTGCCAACCCGGAAGGCAACGACTTGTCTCAGGTCTTTGCGAGTCAAAAGCCAGTGCTTCAGTTTGCAGCAGAAACAACGTTGCGAACCCTTAAAACAAGCGGTTGGGAGGGCGTTTTCTATGAAGAAAATGGTGGATTGAGCGACGCGGAGAGGGCCGCCCTCATATCCAGTATTCCTCAGCGTAGACAACAGGGGTCACGCCCATGGAGTCCGTAGCATGAGAACTTCCAAGCAGCAAGCATTGCTTGTTGATGTCGAGACTCAGCTTGGAGACTATTATCCCTCCCTCTATTTAACCAACGCTGGCAGCTATCCAGTGATTCGGGGACCATTCCCGGTTCGCCTAGACCAAACGGTCATTGATAAGTTTCTCATCGAGATCATTCTCCTCCGGCACTTTCCAAAAGATGTGCCATTGGTTCGCGAAATGGGGGGCAGAATACCAAAGACAATTGATCGCCATGTGTATGAAGGCGATGCCCTCTGCCTGTTTTTACCTGAAGAAAGAGTAAAGTACTGGCCCGAAGGCAGCAGCTTTCTGGATTTCCTAAGGGGCCCAGTCAATGATTTTTTCCTCAGTCAACTGTATTTTGAGCAACACAGTGAATGGCCTTTTGGCGAGCGACGACACGGAGCACTCGGCATTATCGATTACTATGCTGAGGAACTTGGTACCACCAACCTTCAGGTTATAGCCAAGTGCCTGGAGTATCTTAGTGCCCCACAACCTAAAGGGCATTGGCTTTGTTTTTGCGGAAGCGGCAGAAAGATGCGCCAATGCCACTTCAGAAAAATATCCGAGCTACACCAAAAGATTCAGCCAGCGATTGCCGCGAACTCGCTGATCTATGTGAAGCGACTTGTCGAACGCCAGACAGGGTTGCCGTACCACTCGATGCGTTCGAAGATCTGATATGGTAGGAAAACAGATGGCACCTTCGCTTGGGTACGACCCCACCATGGCCTATCATCACATGGCCTTCAAATGCCGCTGCCATGAGTCTCATGCTGCGGAATTTCAGCGGCTATTTGAAGAGATTATGATTCGGGCCCAACCTGGATTTGCTCGCATCAAACCACATGGACGATTAGGGGATCGAAAGACAGATGGGCTGTTCAGAAAAAACGGAACTGTTTATCAAGTCTATGCGCCCTACGAGATCGATCTCTCAAAACTGAAGGATAAAGTCAATGAGGACCTGGTCGGTGCTATTTCCTACTGGCAAGACGATTTGCAGGAATGGGTCTTTGTCTACAACGCCCCTCACGGTGCTCCAGCCGACATTTTCAAGGTTTTGAATGATAAGCAAAAGGAATATCCAGCGATAACAGTCGGCGAACTGAGCAATGATCAACTATGGGAAATCATGAGAACCCTCCCTCTCCAGCAACGAGTCGAGATTTTAGGGATTCCGCCGTCTGATCGTTCGGAGATGTTTGTTTGTCCATCACCCCATGACAATTCCAGCGATATACCGAATCCATGGATAATAATAGTTCATGATCCCGTTTCTCCAGTCAGTTTGAAATCCGCGACTGATGCACTATTGCCGAACAAACCATTTGGTGCGCCATTTTACGTTAGGCCAGCGGAAATCCTTGACTGGCACGCTGCGGCTGAGTATCAACGCCAAAAATGGGAAGAGCTTCGAAGCGTCAGTTGGGACTTGTCGCCTCAATACGCGCTTTTTAGTATTGCTCCGACACCCTTGGCTGTACATCTGGGTTTCGTGGTAAGCGACCGTATTGACCTTACGTGTTTTCACTATCATCGCGATAATCAAAATTGGTCCTGGCCGGAAGGTGGTATCCCTGAAAACTTGGAGTTAAACCTTCAGAGCACAGTGACTAAGAAGAACAGCACTGCAACAGATGTGGCCCTTTGTGTGTCGTTGAGCGCTCCTGTGTTGCCTGTTCAACTTGAAGGAGTAGCAAAACCTGACATCCCACGATTTGAGATTGCAGCACGTAATCCCAGTCGATTTTGGCTGCGGAGCCCAGATCAACTACGTGATCTGGGAAATAGGTTTCATGCAACTCTAGATGAAATCTGCTCAAAGATGCCCAATCACCAGCGGATTCACTTGTTCTATGCAGGACCTTCAGCGGGAGCCGTTACTATTGGGCAACGAATCAATCCAAGGATGACACGCCCTGTGGAACTGTATCATTACTCAACTCAAACATCGCCCCAATACCAACACGTCTTGACGTTGACAGACACTAACATGTATTAACAAGCTCTATCAGTAAGAAAACAGGCAAGGAGCATCCAAATGAGCAAAAAGCAAGACAGAACCATCTACCGGCGCGAAGATGGTAAATGGGTCAATAAACGCAACGACAGTGATCGAGCGACGAGTGTCCACGATACTCAAGGGGATGCAGCGGGGGCTGCCCGCCAAAACCTACAAAATCAGGGTGGCGGCGAACTGACTATCAAAGGGCGCAACGGCAAAATTCGCAGCAAAGACACTATCAAGCCAGGCAATGACCCTAATCCGCCGAAAGACACAGAGCACTGAGATACGTTGGAGGCATTCACCGCAATCCATCACTCGCCCAAAATCCGGCCAGAAATGCCTCCAACAACGGGTTGTCAGAAGATCCATCATCAAGTAGCTGGAGCTCGCGGATTTCGCGTAGGATTTCCTGGTCGTCGCGCACCATTTCAAAAACGGCCAGTCGACTGCGGCGTGATCTAGCTTCCAGCCCGCTAACCAAAAGTACCTCTTTTCGCTGCGGATCTTGGGAGGGTGGTGTGTCAGGCAGTTGCCCATCCTGTGCATGACTGAGCCAGGCTTCCGTCACAAAATAAACACTGCGTGGCCACCCGGCACTGCCATCATGAGCCAGGGCTTGCCCAGTCACAAACATCTGGCGAATTCGACCATCGACGCTCGAAGCCATTCCGTCAATCTGGATCAGAACAGGTTGATTACTACCGTCAATGATCAATGTGGGTGCGTGGGAACCGTCACGCAATAGGGTTTCCCGAGCTAAGTGCGTGACTTGCTCGAATGTGATGGGCGCTGGACGTGGTTGATATTCTCTGCGCACTACCTGACATAAACAGTAGCAGAAGACAGACGTATTTTTCAAGCACAGGCCTAATGGAATCGGGCGGGCCTGACGGTCAGTTGCGTGGCTTGTCCCGTTGGTATTGGGGCCAACACTCCATGGGTATTACAACAGCTAAATCTGCGAGAAGTACCCGTAAATCACCACCGCCACTACCCCACGCGGAACCAGCGCCAGGGTGGTGGTGTCTGTGGTTATCTCTGGGCTTGGATTTTCCGGCTGAGCCGCTTCATCAATGGATGCAGGTTCAGCAAACATCTGATACGTCTGTTCCTGAGCCGCTCGCTGCCTGTCCTGCTCAATTTCCTCGTCTGTGCGAGGATCTTCGCGATACAAAGTAAGCTTGGTTTCCGGTGAGACATGGATAAGAGGTCTGGCAGTCACTCCAATCTGCCCCACCTCCCTGGCAGAGAACATCTCAGTTTGCTGGGGCTGCTCACGTTCGGCATCCTGTTTTTTCTGTCGTTTGGTGCGATTGTCCACCAACTCACCAGAGAACATATCAAACTGGAGCGGCATTCCCTCTTTGCTCATACTGCGTTATCTCAGGCCCTCATCGCCTTCATCATCAAGTAGCCAGCCTGGCAGGTCCTGCATTTCTGCCCAGGCTCCATCTTCATCAGTAAGATCGGCGAGCATTTCGAAAAGCTGCCCCCGCCTGCTCTGGGCTTCATTTTGGGCATAGCTCCGAACTTCCTGGTAACGCTGCTCAATGTGCTGCCAGGCCGCCTCCCGATCAAGCACTGGACGCACAACTCCAGGCGTGTCATTGGGCTCATACCAGAACCATTCATCCGCAATCCAGCGCTCGCGATACTCGTGGTAGCCCAGACCATAGAAGGTCATCGACACCCGTTTGGCAGAGCCTGGCCGACTCAGCGTGACAAACAGATACTCGCCGAAGCTGTTACTGGATTCCTCAATCCGGTGCACCCTGGTTTTGGGATCATCAAGCAACTGCATCAAGCGGGCGTGACTGACCCGGTAAAAGAGGCGTTCGTTTTCCGTTAAGCCAAACTGCTCAGCAGCGGGCTTGTTTAGCGGCTTATGGTGTTCTTTGGGCATACGTCCTTTCTAGCGCAGGCGATCCCGGCGGTGTTGCTCCTGTAACTCGCGTAAGCTGGTTGGCTCAAAGAACTTGTCCCGCTCAATGGGCAGCCCAAACGGACCATGCACTGATTCCAGCTCGGACAGAGAGAAGTAACCGAGCTCAACCTCAAAGCCACTCACCAGGCCGAAAAAAGTGTCTTCACCATCAAACTCGGACGCGTACCAGGTCCAGTTGCTATCTGGCGTAAAGAACTTGACCAACGCCTTGGCCTCCAGCCCTTGCTCTTCGCCGCTGTATAGTGGCGGCAGTTGGGCGCGGATTTCATCTGGCAGCAAAGGAATGCGCGGGCGCGGAGTGCTTTGCTCGGGTTTAACTTTGGCAATATCCTGGATTTCACCCGCTTCACTGTTGTAGGTAAGCAGGAAGTGCTCATCATCGTCATTGCCCCAGACTTCCAGCTGGTTCTCACCAACCTTGCGAGCGATGTAGCCGCATTGCTCACCGATATAGCTGGCCTGAGCGTAGGCTTCATCGCGCGTGCCTTTGAAGGGTAAATCCATCTCACCGAAGATGTGCACGATCCCGTCCCGCTGCGGATTAGTGCTTTCCCAGATTTGGAATTCTTCTTCAGACGGGAAAGCGATCATGGGGAGCTTTTCGCCTGCTGTCCAATTCACTCCAAACAGCCTGGCGAGAATATCGCCATCCAGGAAAAACAAGCCGGAAAGCGGCAGACCATCAAACGGTGTTGGCTCTTCCTTTTTTGACCAGCCCATAGACTCCTTTCGCTTGCTTTAGCGCGTGTGGTCGAGGCGACGGCGCGCCAGGTACTCGACCTCATCCCAAAAGACATCAAAGACCAGATGCTGTATGACAGCGGCGGATATTTCCCTGAGGTCTTCGGCGCTGAGACGTGCAATTTCGTCCGGAGCGAGATCCGTGTGACGGGCTAGATCGGTGCTGGAGATGGGTGGAGCGGATGTATTTGGGGAAAGAGTTTCGGGGCGAGCTGACAGGAGCTTGATCGCGTCAGCGGCCCACGGACCATACTCGCTGTTGAGAACGTTGTTCATGATGACCAGCAACATGCTGGCCTGATGCTCTGAGGGGAGGCGTTGCCACTGCGAAAAAATACTATCCTTGATAGCAAGCAACTCTTGATGGGCGCTGGAGGAATTGGCAGATTCCACCATGCGCTTGCAGCATAATACTGCGCGCGTGCAAAATCAAGCCAAAACGCGAATTCTTACACGTCTCATTTTGCTGCTACCTATACTGAATGCGTGGATGGGTCGAAAAAAGCGGTATTGGCGCTGCGTACGCCACGAAGCGGAGAGCAGACCGCTGCGGCCATGGTGCAGGCTTTCAACGCATTGCCCGCTCCACCTGCTGGATTATTGAGCCGCTGGAAATCGGCTCCGGTATTCTATTTTGAGATCCACAACATCGCCCAATCCATTCGTTTTGTAGTAGCGATGCCAACTCTCTACCGGGAATACCTGATCAGCCAGCTCATGGCGGTATACCCGGAGCTACTGATAGGCGATGTGAAGGACAATCCTCTAAGCCAATTTGGAGTAGCCCGACCGACCAGCGCCAGCCGTTTTCAGCTGGCACGCGCCAATCATTTCCCGCTCCAGACATTTGAGACGCTTCCCCGGCAGGACGATCCCTTAAGCGCGTTTCTATCAGCACTGTCACGTTTGGAAGAAGGCGATGCTGCACTGCTCCAGTTGGCAGTCACTAAGGCACACGAGCGCTGGAAGAAATCCGCTCTGGACGCTGATGCCCTGCAGGGTCAACAGACGACAATGGAAGGGAACTTCAATCAGTTGATCAAGCACAAGCTGGCTGCACCAGGCTTGCGCTTTGCGCTGCACCTGGTGGTGCAGGCTCCCAGCCAGCAGCGGCTTGCCCACCTTGAGCGCAGCCTGGCGGAGACTCTAAATGTGTTTCAGTCCCCGCTGAATGCTCTGGAGCACAAGCGATTGCGTTTCTGGAAAAGACACCGCCTGGCAATCATCCTGAATCGCCAGGTGATACCCTGTAACCAGGTGTTGTCTTCGCATGAGCTGGCCACGCTGTACCATCTGCCCAACCACACTCTCGCGGCAATCCGAAACATTGCCTGGGGGAAACGCCTGCTTGGAGAGCCACCGGCAGATTTGCCGCTATATGCGACCATGTCTCCCACTGAGCGTGACTCACTCAATGTGGTGGGGCGGGTGGAATTCAAAAATCGACAGCAGACCTTTGGCTTGCGCCGGGACGACCGCCGCCGCCATATGTATGTCGTGGGCAAGACCGGCACCGGTAAATCGACACTGCTGGCGAATATGATCATCAACGACCTGCGCCATGATGAAGGGCTGGCAGTGATCGATCCGCATGGTGACCTGATTGACACCGTGCTGGACTACATCCCGCGCCATCGCATTAACGACACGATTGTGCTCGACCCTGCTGACCCGGAAGCGGTGGTCAAGCTCAATCTGTTCGAAGGGAGCACGGTGGTACACCGCGAATTGATCGCCTCCGGCCTGGTGGCGATGTTTCACAAGCTCTACGGCCACTCCTGGGGGCCGCGTCTGGAGCACATTCTGCGCAACGCGTTGCTCACGCTGCTTTCACGCCAGGCAAAACTGGAAGATGTGATCCACTTGTTGACGAACGAGAGTTTCCGCCAGCGCGTGTTGGACAAGCTGGAAGATCCGGTGCTGCGGTCGTTTTGGCGCAACGAGTTCGAAGGCATGCATGAGCGTCAGCGCACTGAGGCTATCGCACCGGTGCTGAATAAGATCGGGCAGTTTGTCTCCTCTCCTCTGGTGCGCCGCGTGGCCAACGCTGAGCATAGCTCGATTGACATCGACACCATAATGAATGAACGCAAAATCCTGCTGGTCAATGTATCGCAGGGCAAGCTGGGTGAAGACAACGCCGCACTGCTGGGCGCGATGTTGATCACCAAACTCCAATTGGCAGCCATGAACCGGGTATACCAGTCTGAGGATGCACGTCCGGATTTTTTCCTCTACATTGATGAGTTCCAGAACTTCGCCACCACGAGTTTTATCAAGATTCTCTCTGAGGCACGCAAGTACCGGCTCAATCTGGTGTTGGCCAACCAATACATCGCGCAGATTCCCATGGATGTACGCGCGGCGATTTTTGGCAATGCCGGGAATCTGGCGAGCTTCACGGTCGGCGCGCAGGATGCCGCGTTATTGCAGCAGGAGTTCAGCAACCTGTACACACCTGAAGACTTGGTTGGCTTGGGACGCTACCAGGTTATCTGCAAGCTGATGATCCAAAACGAGGTGTCACCCCCTTTTCCGGCGCAGACACTGCCCCTGGCGGCAGTACGCAATCAGGGGCGTGAGAAAGTGCTGCGCGTATCCAGGGAGCGTTATGCCCGCAAGTGAGCTAGAAACCAACTCTACTTGACATATCGTAATATTATTAGTAATATGCGCTTATGACTACCATTCGCGCCTCTTTTGTCCTTCCAGCGGCGCTTCATCAGCGGCTTCTGATTGCCTCCAAGCAGGAGAATAAGAACCTATCCGAGGTTGTGCGGGAAATCCTGGATCGCGAGCTTGCCAAACGCGAGCAGAGCCGACTTGACCAGGTCTATCAAGGAATCAGAGAAATGTCTGGTATTGGCGATCCTGGCATTACCGACGCCTCCACGACCATTGACGAGGTGCTGTACGGCGAAAACGGCGCGTGGAGAGGCAGCAGCGATGAGTAAATTCCAGGTACTCATCGACAGTGATGCTTTCGTGGGCAATTCCTATCCTGATGATCCCCATCACCTCCGAGCAATGGATATCTTCGCGCGGTTAGAGAAAGAGCGCCGCAGCGTTGTGACCACGAATCTTGTTGTATTGGAAGTGGCAACAGTTTTGAGCCATCGCAGTGGCCAGCCGCTTGCGGTCAAGTTCCTCGATATGATTGAGAAGCGCAAAGTTCCAGTTATCCATCTAGACGAGAAGCTACAGAAATCGGCGCTGAATACGTTTTGTGATCAAACGGCCCGAGGTACGAGCGTAACCGATTGCTCCAACGTGGTGGTGATGGACTACTTCAATATCCCTGAGATCTTCAGTTTTGATCGCGTGTATGCGAAGTCGTTTGGGCTGAAAACGGTTGCCTGAACTTGATGTTTGGGGCTTCCCATTTCCCCTCAACGAGCCCTCAATGTAAAATTATGATATGCCTGATAAACCCGATGACACCGCTGTGGAAGAAGCTGCACAGCAGTTGATAACTTTGCCCGAGGCTGCCCGTCTCAGTGGATTGTCTCACAGCCACCTCCGTCTTCTTATGCGGAGTGGAAAAATCTGGGGAATGAGATTGGGCATTGGATGGGTTACGACAGAAGCAGCGGTAAGAAAGTATCTCGCGACTGAAAGAAGACCAGGACCCAAGAGCAAGGAAGACGAATAAACCTGCGGTCTTCGGTTGTTTGATATCTCGTTGACATTATAATCACATCTGATTATAATTAAGGCAACTACACAAACGTAGTTGCCTTTAAAGTTATGCGGGATACAAGTTTACAAGGAGTAAAGCCATGGGCGGCGGCAGCACGTAGACCGAAGGTTGAGCCGTTACCACGTCCACTTGAGGGTGTATGTCTCAAAAAGCTTCGGGTTGAGGGTTTCCCAGAATACCCGATGACGACCGTCAGGCAGGACTTCCGTGTTGGACTCTCCGAGCGACGTGGTGCGGTTCTGATTGACCTCCAGCAGAGTGACCTGTCGAGGTGGACGCTTGGCAGGGAAAATCACGGAAGTCCGGAAACGGTGTGTGCGATGTTGCACCACCGTTTCACTCCATCCCGTCTTGAGCGTAAAGCCATTCCGAACCGTGCGGTCGATGGAGATCGGGATAATCTCTCCTCGACGCCGAATACCTTGCAGCGAAATCAGGATGCAGCGTTTATGTCCCAGAGGATACTGATCAACTGGCTTTCCCGGACTGCAACGATAATCGGCGAGTATGTCTCCTCTGCCCCACGCCTGATCAATGTAGGACGCGACGTAATCTTGCAGCAGCTTGACCTTCTCGCGCTTGCGAAAAACGGCTCGTTTACCTTTGACATCGCACAGCTCAAGAGTGTGATCAAAGTCCAGCACTTCATAAAGCCCTATCAGTCGCTCAGCGCGAATCTTCTGGATGAGCTCCCAGGCCTGAAACACCAGGGTCAGCCAGTCAGAACTGACAATACGAAACATTTGACTCCAGAGGTTGGAGCTTTTTTGTTGGATGGATTCGGACATTATCGTTATGGTCAGCGTAGAGGGTTCTCAAAAACGTGTCAAGGAATGGTATGAAGCATATGTTGTCTTTGTCGTTCGGTACAGGATATCAGACAAACTCAGCGTGGCATGAGTTTTGGATGACCTTGCGGGCGCTGAACCGTCGTGCTGAACTGCTGCGCCTGATTCGCTGGGCGGAACGAAAACGTCTGGAAGGACCGCTTAGGGCGTATCGAGCGCGTCTGGAAGACGAGGAACTGCGGCTTATCCGTTTTGCCATCCGGTTTCCACGCCCGACACAATGGGCATATCGAATACATTATTTGAACAACATGCTCTTCCCTGATCCACGTCATTATTCGCAGGGATCAGCGCGGAAGCTCTATGGCAAGCACAAGAAAAGATAGAAACGAAAAGGAAGTCGGATGAGTCGATAACGAGAAAAACAAATCGCTCCGGGCGGGTGCTGGTAACACCCACCAGGAGCTAACCAACCCGGCTGAGAGGGCAGCCAGTGGCTAACACGCAATTTTAACAGGCGTGTTTGAGCCGTCAATTGCTGCTACTCCAGAGCCATTGACGGCTTCTTTTATAGCCGGGAACAGAAAGGAGTGTATGCGTGAGCCACAACAACTATGCCTGCTACCTGAGGCTGAGGATAAGCAATCCAGCAGACCCGTCGAGTATGTTGCGCCTCCCAACGAGGAGATCGAGAAGTTCGCCAATACGTTCTGCCGAAAACTCGGAGAGCGGCATGGGACGGACTACAGCGACACCGCAACCGTACAAGGATTCACATCATTCCTCAAAACTGTGGTGAGCATCAAAGTCAAAGCAATAAATGCGGGAGAAAGCCATGTTCAAGAAAAAGCAAAAGCCTGACGTTGAGAAGATAGCCTTGTGTTATATCCGCCAGTCCTACACGCGCGATGGAGATGACCAGAACAGTCCGGAACGCCAACGCTCAAACATCGAACGAATCTGCCAGGAGAACGGCTGGAAACCAGAGTGGTACGTCGATGCAGATGGGCACAAGTCTGGACGAAAGGTCCAGAACCGGCCTGGTTGGTTGGCACTGGAGAAACGGCTGGGAGATGCCGATGTTGTTGCGCTGGTAGCCAACGACCTGGCACGAGTGCACCGCAAAGGCTGGCGCGTAGGTGACCTGATTGAGAAGATGGAGCGCTACCAGATCGCTCTGGTCCTGGCAGCACCAAATCGTGAAGTGGATACCTCTACTCCAATGGGCCGCATTTTCATCCAGTTTGCGGCCATTTTCGATGAGTATTACGCCGAAGACATTTCCCAGCGAGCCAAAGACAGTATCCAGTATCGTAAGGCTAAGGGCATCGGGGTAGGTAAACCGCCGTTTGGTACTATTCGTGGTGAAGATCGCTATCTGAAACCCATCCCAGACGGGGCTTGGCTGCTGCCCAACGGCAAGTTTGTGGCAGGCCAGGCTGACGAAGCGCCAGAAGAAGGCGCGATCTGGCGCGGATACTACGAATGTGCGGGCTATATCCTGACTCTTTATTCCGAAAATGATCAGGGGCTGGAAAGTATCGCCTATCAACTCAATAACGGGGGATGGGCTTTTAGCGACCGGTGGGGAAACCCGCGCATGATCACACGCGACGACATCCGGCGTGTGGTGGGAAACTGGCCCGAATATGGGGGTATCGTCATGGACGAGAAAAGCAAGGATCGACGCGCCTATGAGCAGTTGAATATTGACGACGTCCCGTTGCGCGAAGACCGGGCGGTGTTCTCATTGGAATTGGTGCGCAAGGTCGCGCAGGTGCGCCAGGAGCGCTCCGTCCGTCCGAAAGATAAGGGCGTCAAACGCGAGGCAAGTGCATACGCGCTAGCCGGGCTGACCTTTTGCGCCCACTGTGACGCCCTGGCGGATAATGAGAACAACCTCAAGCTGCGTACTCGGCTCACCGGGCGGACTGACGCTAACGGTATGCGCCGCTACAAGCACAAAACCGGCGTGACCTGCGGTGTGCAAAATCGCTCGATCCCCTGTGATGAAATCGAGGCTGATTTGGGACGGCTGATCAAGTTGTTGACGGTCAATCAAGAAGCGATTGACCTGATGACAGAGTTGGCGATACAGGCCGAAAACGGCGGCATTCCGGACGACGAAGCGGAATTCGAGCGCCAGCGAGACGAGGCAGTTGCGTTGTGCCATCGACGGATTGAAGCTGCCCGGCATCTGTACCTGGACGGCGAAATCAGTCGCGAGGATTATCTTGTTCGCAAAGAGCAGAACGAGCGGGAAGTCGCCCACTGGCAGACACGCACGACGGAAACGCAGAAGATAGCGCTTGAGCTTGGTATGTGTCTGGACATCGTAAGCAAGCTAGCCCGGCTGTGGGATATAGCCGACGATGAAGATCGCAAAGGCATGGCGCAGGACATCTTCGAAGAGGTCGTTGTCAATCTCGACACACGCCGGATCGAGAGCTTCAAGCTGAAGCCGTGGATTGAGCGATTCCTGGTAGTGCGGATGGAGATGTATCGGGATGATTATCCAGGGCTAGCCGAGGAAATTGAGGCAGAACTGGCCGAAAATGAAACTCCCCCGGCTGGTGAAGGCCAGGGGAATCATATGCCCCATAGGGGACTCGAACCCCTGTTTTGGCCTTGAGAGGGCCACGTCCTGGGCCACTAGACGAATGGGGCCTACACCGGAGCATTGTAGCAGGCCGCCTATCGTTCGTCAAGAGAAACTGAGAACCTGCGAATCCCCACGACCCTGACCAGCGGCTTCACCTCTTCTGCGCACCCCCGGCGCTTTTAGCCGCCCGGCAGCGCGCCCTGAATCGTGCTGAGCAGCGAGTCAAGCACGCCGCTGGTGCCCGCCAGCTGGAACATGACATAGCCCATCACCGTCAGGATCGCCACCTGGATCAACAGCTTAACCACGCATCCCACCCGGCCCAGCGCCCCGGCCCGCCGGTAGTGTCACAAACGGTGATATAAGTCA
>NPIE01005344.1_pt1 | contig 73470 bp, 64 predicted proteins | sample 8637661 | NCBI WGS metagenome assembly NPIE01 (sample SAMN07420842, study PRJNA396082) | bioreactor metagenome | isolation source: sample BA12 brine-fed electro-methanogenic bioreactor BA | place: Japan: Kochi | collected 2016-12-09 | reverse complement strand
CATAAGGGGCATGATGATTTGACGTCGTCCACTCCTTCCTCCAGCTCATCGCCAGCGGTATCACTATAGTAGCTCGGACAAAGTCCGGTGGCAAATAGTGAAGTGGGTTGCGCTCGTTTAAGGACTTAACCTTACACCTCACGGCACGAGCTGACGACAACCATGCACCACCTGTGATAGTGTGTTTCTACAAGAGAAACAAGGGTCTGATTTCGCAGACCGGTCACTGCCATGTCAAGCCCAGGTAAGGTTCTTCGTGTAGCCTCGAATTAAACCACATGCCTCGCTGCTTGTGCGGGCCCCCGTCAATTTCTTTGAGTTTCAACCTTGCGGCCGTACTTTCCAGGTGGGATATTTAACGCGTTAGCTACGGCACCGAAAGGAGAGTCCTTCCGACACCTAATATCCATCGTTTACTGCTAGGACTACCAGGGTATCTAATCCTGTTTGCTCCCCTAGCCTTCGTGTATGAGCGTCAGAATCATGCCAGAAAACTGCCTTCGCCATTGGTATTCCTCCCGATCTCTACGCATTTCACCGCTACACCGGGAATTCTGTTTTCCTCTCATGACCTCGATTTTCACAGTATGAACTGCCGTTCCGGAGTTGAGCTCCGGGATTTCACAATTCACTTATGAAAACGCCTGCACACCCTTTACACCCAGTGATTCCGGACAACGCTTGCCCTCTACGTATTACCGCAGCTGCTGGCACGTAGTTAGCTAGGGCTTATTCGTGGGGTACTTGCAAACACAACCGCATTTCCTCGGTCATGCCTTACTCCCCCATAAAAGGACTTTACAATCCAAAGACCGTCATCGTCCACGCAGCGTCGCTGGGTCAGGCTTGCGCCCATTGCCCAATATTCGTTACTGCAGCCCTCCGTGGAGGTCCGGGCAGTGTCTCAGTCCCGATGTGGCGGAACAACCTCTCAGTCCCGCTACCCGTCATCGCCTTGGTGAGCCGTTACCTCANNCATTACCCCGCCAACAAGCTGATGGGAGATAGGCTCGTCACAAAGCGACGCAAACGCGTCTTTCTTCCGTAGATATTATCGGGTATTGCGCCCATTTTCATGGGAATATCCCCGTCTTCGTGGTAGATGACCTATCCATTACTCACCCGTTTGCCACTAAACGCAGAGAATTGCAAGCAATCCTCTTTGTTCCGTTCGACTTGCATGTGTAAGGCACGCTGCCAGCGTTAGTCCTGAGCCAGAATCAAACTCTTCGAGCAAAACATGTTGCTTCTTTTGCAAGAAGAAACAGTACTTGTTCAATTGATATTTGGTATCCATTCCAGATTCACAAGGAATCCAGTGGATGGATTGTTCAAACTTGGGTTCCGCTTTTCACATTTCTTAAGGGTTATCGTAGGTTCTTACAATTCTGCGTTTGCAGAACTGTGAGATCCATTCCTCATTCTTCAGTTTTCAAGGTTCAGACAGCAAGGATTAATTATGGGAAAATGGAACGGGTTGTCAAGAATGAAATGAAAAAAAATGGAAAAAAAAATGAAAGGGGGTGGTAAAGCTCATCGTATGGTACTGTAAAAAAAACAAGATTAACGAAAAACCATTTTTTTTCATAGAAAACCCTTTGTTACTTTTCCTATTTTAATTTCATATAATGGTATTAACTTTTTACCACATACATTTACTTGTATAGTATTTTTGTGTTACTTGATTAGCAGGAGGATGCTATGAGTGATTTTATTAGACCCAATGTTACGACTTCAATTCCAGGTGAAAAATCTCGTTCAATTGTCGAGATGGACAATGATTACGGGATTACTGCAACAAAAGTTTTTCCCGTTGCTATAAAAAAAGGCAAAGGTATTGTCTTGGAAGATGAAGACGGTAACGTTTTTTATGATTTTACATCTGGAGTCGGAGTTTGCAACACTGGACACTGTCACCCTCATGTAGTAGAAGCAATAAAGAATCAGACAGAACAACTGATGCATTTTGCTGGAACGGATTATTACTATAAGTCACAATCTCGTTTAATGGAAAGAATGGCAAAAAAAGCCCCCGGAACCAACAAGAAAAGAGTTTTCTTCACAAACTCCGGTACAGAATCGGTCGAAGCTGCTATCAAATTATCACGGTATTATTCAAAACGACCTCAATTCTTGTCTTTTATTGGTGCTTTTCATGGAAGAACTATGGGTTCATTGTCATTGACTGCATCAAGGGCTGTTCACAAAGAAGGTTTCCAACCAACAATGCCCGGTGTGGAACATGTCCCGTATGCATATTGCTATCGTTGCCCGTATAATCTTGCATACCCCTCTTGCAATATGGAATGTGTCAAACAAATTGAAAACTGGTATTTAAAGAAAGTCCTTTCCCCATACGATGTTGCAGCATTTTTTGTTGAACCCATACAAGGAGAAGGCGGATATATAGTCCCACCAAAAGAATTTCTCCCGATGATCAAAGAAATGTGTGAAAAGTATGGGATTTTATATGTCAGCGATGAAATCCAAGCTGGCTTCGGTCGCACAGGAGAATTCTTTGCCTGTGAAAATTGGAATATTGTACCCGATATCATCACATGCGCAAAAGGAATGGGTTCAGGCCTCCCAATTGGCTGTATGATAGCAGATGAAAAGTTGGATTATCCTCATCCTGGATGTCATTCAAATACGTTTGGGGGAAATCCCGTTTGTTGTGAATCTTCATATGCAACATTGGATGTGATTGAAAATGAAAATCTTATGGTCAACGCCAAAAATCTAGGTCAATATATGAATGATGCACTACATGATATTCAGAAACGTCATCCCATTATTGGTGATGTTAGAGGACTTGGCTTAATGCAGGCTATTGAAATTGTAAAAGATCCAAAAACAAAAGAAATTGATCCCGTATCTCGAGATCAAATTTGCGATGAAATGTTGCAATTAGGAATGATTACAATTGACTGTGGACCAAGCTCTATACGGTTTATCCCACCCCTAGTAATTAATAAGGAAGAAATGGCTATTGCCTTAGAAATTATTGAAAAGGCAGTTACAAAAGTTGAAAACCATTAATTGTTTTAAGTTACATCCAAAAGCCACACTTCCCTCATATTCTCATTCAACCGATGCAGGTATGGATCTTTACTCCTGTGAAGAAGTTGTTCTCTCACCAGGAGAATGGAAAAAAATTGGATGTGGTTTTCAACTGGAAATCCCAGCTGGATATCTAGGAGCGGTAGCTCCCAGATCTGGTCTTGCTCTCAAAAATGGAGTTACAGTTTTAAATACCTGGGGTGTAATTGATAGTGGATATCGTGGAGAAATTTGTGTTATTCTTATCAATCATGGGTATAATATTGTAGTGTTATCTGAACAATCTCGAATTGCTCAGTTATTGATTTTACCATATGAAAAAGTTAACCTGGTGGAAACAAATTCCCCACTTTCTGACTCCGAAAGGGGTCAGGGTGGTTTTGGTTCTACAGGTATTTAATTTGCAGGAGGACATATCTGTATGTTGAAACGTTTTTGTACTTTTCTTATTGTATGTAGCTTGCTTTTCGGACTGATCCCGTATTCAATTCAGTCTGCCAAAGCTTCCACTTCGAAAATTGATCCAGCTTATTTCCAGGAAGTAAAATACTCCTCTCAAACTCAACTCCTCATTCTACAACTAAATGATGAACCAGTAGTCCCGTACTCTGAAAAAAATCGGGAACATCTTCAATCCTCTTTTTACACAGAGAGCGATTCTATTGTTTTGGATACGTCCTATGGAAACATTTTAGAGAAGAAACAACTTGACTTGTTTCAGAGTATTCAAAATCAGATTCCCGCAGAACTTGTCCATACGTACCAATATATCTACAACGGCATAGCCATTCGAACCGCTGGATACAATATTCAACATTTGTTACGTTATTCTGCAATTCAATCTATTTACCCAAGTAAAGATGATAATTTCCCAACTCGAGACATTGCCAACAGTTCTATTCATGCATTTGATGCATGGGAACTAAAGGATAAGACTCAATCTTCTTTGACTGGCAAGGGAACTAGAGTTGGCATTATTGACTCCGGTATTGATTACAACCATGTTGACTTCACTCCTACCGGAGTAGGTCCTGATTCTAGAGTGAAAGCAGGATATGATTTTGTTGACAACACAAATGATTGTAAAGATTCAGGTTTTGGTGGCAAAATGCCTCCTCACGGAACCCACGTAGCCGGTATTACTTCTGGAAAAAATCCAAACAACGATGAAAAAATTGGAGTAGCACCAGAAAGTGATCTTTATGTATACAAAGTTTTTTCTAGAGAGGGTGGCGGAGCAAATCCTGCTAACATCATCAAAGCTGCAGAACAATCTGTGAAAGACAAATGTGACGTCATTAACTTGTCCCTGGGTCATTCCAGTGATGCTGGTTCTGATGCCTCCGGCAATCCATATTACGATGCTCTTTTAAATGCAAATAAAGCAGGTACAATGGTAGTGGCTGCCGCTGGTAATGCTGGTACACGGCACAAAAAGAATCCATGGCCAATTGATGCACCCGGTATCTTTGATTTTGCTCTCCAGGTATCCGCCTCTGATGATAGACTTCACCAATCCTTTGTAATTACGACAGAAGATGGTAAAGAGATTCCTACAAACGCCTACCGAGCTCGGTATTCCCCTTCATTTCCTACTGAACCGAACTTCTACAAGAATAAAAAACTGATTGATTGTGGCTTTGGTAGAGAAGATGAATTCCCATCTTCTGTAAAAGGTAACATTGCATTCATATCTCGTGGACCAAAAGACAACGGTCTTTCTTTCCAACTGAAAAATTTGAATGCAAAAAGAGCTGGTGCTATTGGCTGTATCATCTACAACTATGAACAAGAACCATTTGGTGGAATATTAGTGAACACCCGTGATGGTGAAAGACCCGAAGATTTTGAGTTTATTCCCTGCATCTTCATCTCGGGAATAAAAGCATCCTTCATTCAAAAGCATTTAAACAAATCGTATAAGATTTCATTTCCTATGCTTTCCGATATCACTTTTTCCGATTTCTCATCCACCGGACCAAGCTATTCTGTAGATGAGAATATTCTAAAACCCGAAATTTGTGCACCCGGTAAACAAATTAACTCTGCAGTGTTGAATAACAAATATGAAGATTGGGATGGCACCTCCATGGCTACTCCATTTGTTGCAGGATGTGTTGCACTTGCAAAACAAGCACATCCCAATTGGAAACCCCAAAGCATTAAAAACATATTTATGCACTCATCGGATTTGTTAAAGAATTTTGTAAATGGACAATACATTTCCTACTTCTTGCAAGGAGCTGGTCAAGTCAATGTCCAAAATGCCATTACCAGTCCTATTGAAATCAGCCCCCCCTATATTATGCGCAATAATGAACAATTTGATCAACCTATTACCATTTCAATCAAAAATATTATTGATCAAGATGTAACATTATCATTATCAGCTGAAATTTTTGATTGCATTTTAACACAACTCGATTTGGAAGATCTACCAATACCCGAAAAACCTGTTTCTCTGAATCTATCCAATGAAAAAGTTACACTTAAAGCCGGTGAAACCAAAAAAATCCAACTCACAATTCAAGAAAATCAAGATGCTTTCGTTGACAACAAATATGAAGGGGCTTTCTGGATTGATATCCAGAACGCTTCTTCACTTGGTAGTTCTTCTTCTCAACATCATTTACCACTTATCATTTGGAAAGATACCCTTCGTGATGTACCTCCCAGCATCTCTGATTTCTATTTTTCTAAAAACACACTGGACATTGAGCAGGATGAATCGGGATATGTACACTTCAGCTTAAATGCAGGAAGCGCACTAGACATTGACATTGGCAGCCCTCAAGATGGTAAGCAATACAATAACATAGCCAATTTCCTTAGTTTTCACGCTTACGATCAAACTGGAGTGGATTGGGGAACAGTAAAAACGTTCGAATATCTTCCTTTGGGCGAATATGTTTTTGAATGGGACGGCAAAAGTCTTGAGGGTAACGAATTTTTACCTGATGGAGAATTCTATTTAACCGCCTCTATTCAGGGAACTCGCTACACTGGAAGCCTTGAAACAATTTATGAAACTATCTCATCCGAATCAACTTTAAAGATTTCTGGATCTTCTGTACCAAAACCTCCTACATTCCTAATTACATCTCCAAAAAAATTGAATATTGGTGACAAGTTTGTTGTTAATCTGGGCTTTAGGGAACCCTTCGATATTCAAGAATTTGATATAGAACTTAAGTTCTCTCGATCAAAATTAGATCACGGTGACTTACATATTGGTGATTTTGTTGACCCCACCAGATTAACTGACCGCGATTATGAGTTTGACCGAGGTACTCTTTTTATTAAAGGATATAGAAATCCCCAGTGGGACGGTAGTGGCAATGCAATCATTGCTCAAATCGAATTCGAAGCCAAAAGAGCGACTGATTCGTTAGATGTAGAAGTTATTCACTTTGAATTCAAAGATTCCCAGGGTCTCAAACGCAAAACTCTCTTTTTGTTCCCACCTTTTCTCATTGACAAAGATGAAGTAACTCTAGGTGATTTTAATGAAGACGGTCAGGTTGATGATCAAGATTTCCTATTACTTCAAGACCACTACTATACAAACTGGAAAGACAAAGAGAAGTGGGATCCGATATATGACCTTAATTCAGACTATTATGTAAACCTTGAAGATTTGAAGATATTTGCTCGCTATTATACTGGTACCTAAGGAGGGTCTATGAAAAGAATTGTTTCGCTATTGTCAGTTTTGTTTATGTTTGCAACCATTTTTAGTTTTAATCCTTTTCCAACGAAAGCATCTGAAACTGATGATCCATTAAGTGTCTCGCAAGTTATTGGTTTAACCGACAAAGTTGGAACTTTTAGAATGGCTACCCAAGATGGTTCTTATTTTCACCCCATTTACCAAATGGGTTTGTATGTTTCAGAAGAAGAGAACATTTTTGTAGTCGATAGTGGAGAATCACAAATCGAAGTCTTTAACAAAAGCCTAGAACCTTTGTATCATTTTGGTACTGTAGGCAAAGAAGACGGTGAATACATGTATTTAACCTCTATTAATGTATGCACCAACGGTAATCTTTATATGACTGATTCCTACTTGGGAAGAATTACTGTTACCAAAGAAGATGGTACTTTTGTCAAAATCATTGACGACGACAATATGGTAATACCTACTGATTTAGCCTTTTTGCCCGACGGTTCTTTTGTTGTCTCTGATTTTGAAAAAGGTCTTTTAAAGTTTGATGCAACTGGTAAATACATTGGCATTTTTTCCAACTATGAAGGATTAACACCATCTCCTGAAAACTATTATGGTCCTTCCCAAATCGAAGTTGATTCCAACGGAAACGTCTATGTATCTGCATCATCGATTGCCGGTATCTGTAAAGTCGTAACCCTTGACTCACAAGGAAACCATCTTTCAGATTGCATTGATATTGGAACCAACGAAGAAAATGTAGGTGGATTAATCACTGGTTTATCGATTGAAGATGATTTACTCATCGTCAGTCAAGTTAACGGACAAAGCACTCATGTGAAAAGATTCCGTTTACCTAAAGATCCAAAAAACCAATTAACCTATGTCGATTTAGTAGCAAAACCTCCGAGTAGCAATACAATCCAGGATGAAAACATTTTACTTCCCACTTCTGCCTACATTCATAACGGCACTGTATATGTTCTTGAAGGAGCTCTTTCGCGTTTGATGGTTTTTGATTCAAGCAACAAATTCGTTAATGCCTATATGAGTTCTGTTAACGGCCTTCCAATCTTTACTATCGGCTTCCTGTATTCACAAAATACTCCCGAAGGTATTCTATCCAACCCTCAGGGTGTACGAGTTGATATAGACGGCAATATACTCGTAGGAAATAGCAACTTTGCTAACATTGTTGTTTTTGATCAAAAAGGAAACGATATTCAACATTTTGGTAAACCAGCCAGAAGCAGAAATCCTGATATAGGAGAATTCTTCTCCCCCACAGACATATGCTTTGATCAAGATGGGTATGTATATGTTTCTGATACCCAGGCGGGTCTTGTTCATGTGTTTGACGAAGATTACGAACCTTGGGCAATGATTGATGAAGGATTCAGCTATCCACAAGGTCTCTGTGTGAACGAAAATGGAGAACTAATCGTGATTAGTTCTCGTTCTGCCACTCTTTCAGTCGTTGATATTTCTGAAATGATTGATGAATACGCTTTTGAAATTGATGCCTTTCCTATAAACGGAGAATGGCCAGTTGGAGTTTCTTGTAATTCAAATGGCGATATGTATGTCGCGTTAACAGGTAGTGATAAAGTTGTAGCCATGGATATTGATGGCGACACTATCACTGAATGGGGCGAAACCGGATCTGAACCTGGACAGTTAAATGCTCCTCAGGGCACATGCGTAGATGGCGCCGGGAATGTCTATGTTGCCGAAACAGGCGGTGGCCGAATCCAAAAATTCACTCCCGACGGTGAACTTATTTGGACATCTGATCTTCAATGGCCAGGTTTAACTTTTATTACAATGGATTATGAAGGAAAACTCTATGTTACAGATTGCTTGCATAGTGTTGTTATTGTTTTAGAAGACGAAACCGCCGTCCCCCCCGATGATGGTACGATCAAAGAATCAGATGCAGTATTTTCCATGACTGGTCCCCAAGAGGTTATAGAAAACAAAGAATTCACTGTAAGTATTGAGGGAGACAAGCTTGAAGATGTACATAAAATTGAGTTTGGCATTGTACTTCCTGACAAACATGTTGAATTCAACTCCATTGCTGCTGGTGATCTTCTAGCTGATGCACAAATGTCTGAACCAGATCAAATTGAAAATCTTCTTATTTTTGACGTCCAGGTCAAAAATAACCCTATCCAGGGATCTGGCACTCTTGTCCAAATGAATCTTACCGCAAAACAGCCTGGCGAAGCAGAAATTAAATTTGATCGCATTCGCTTGCTTGACGAACGTGACAAAGAGATTACATTCAAAGGATCCTCTTCTTTCAAATTCACAGTCAAAAAAGGAGATACACTACCTCCTGAAATAACACTTCTTGAAGAAGTTCCCGAAGTTATTTATGAAGATTCCTATACGATCAAGGGTAAAACAGAAGCTGATGCTCTTGTTACAATTAACGATGAAGAGATTGCTCTGGATGATAAAGGTTCTTTTGAATACAAAGCTTCTCTTGAGATTGGAATCAATACATTTGTTATTAAAGCCACTGATCTGGCAGATAACACGTCTGAACTAGAAATCACTATTGAACGCAAGCTCAGGACTGTTATTGAGTTCATCATTGGACGCACAACCTATCTCTTAAACGGAGAACCTTTCTTGCTTGATGCTGCTCCTTTTGTACACGAAGGGCGTACTGTACTCCCAATCCGCCCCGTTGTAGAAGCTATTGATGGAGAAATCAGTTGGGATGCGACTGAACGAAAAGTAACCATTCAAAAAGATGACATTCTTATGGAACTTTGGATTGATAAACCCATGGCTCGTATCAATGGAAAAGAAGCACAAATTGATGAAAATCCCAATGTTACTCCTATGATTGTATCTGGAAGAACATTCTTACCTCTTCGATATGTTGCTGAAAATCTAGGCTTTGCTGTTGGTTGGGATGGGGAAACACAAACTATCACATTAACCTACCCTGCTCCATAAACTAGTCAACAATTCCACATACACTAAAAAAACCCCCGAGGATCCTCGGGGGTTTTTTATTTCATCAAGTATTCTTAATCTATTCAATACATCAAATATGAATCGATCCAATCTATGGATGGTAATTCCGGATAAAGTCTCTAACAAGATCGGTACCGTGCCCACCATCTTCATCTTCGATGACGATCTCTTTAATTGGTTTATCTGCATCATCAGGAGACGTTGCAAATTGATCCATTAAAACATCCAAAGGTACACCATACCCGACTGACAACTCACGAAGTGTCATAAATCCTCGGATATCTTCAACATCATTTTTGATGACTTGGTTTTCATATGGAGTGGTGGTGTTTGCAAAAAACCATTTAAAATGTCCACTCAGTGTAAATGATAAAGCAACTAAGACCATCAGTAATATGGAGATTATGGTAACTTTCATAGGACTAGAGATAACCGTTTTTTTCTTTGAAGAGATGATTAAAGTATCTTCTACGGGACAAACGTTAACACACTCATTACACATAATGCATTCTTTGTCCTTTATAAATTCTTGCGTGGATACATTAATATTCATTGGACAAACATGATCACATTTTTTACAGTCAATACAGGTTTCTTTGTTTCTGGATATCCCATATATTCCTGCAGGTGATAAAAGACCTAAAAAAGCCCCAAAGGGACAAAGGTATTTACAAAAAAATCGATCTAACCATAATGCTCCTATTACACTAATCAAAAGAATTCCTAATCCAATAGGAAACTCAAACATTTCTTCTAGTGAAAAGACATGAGCATAGGCAACCCATGGATCAAAAGCTCGTATGATTAAAACCCCCGTTGCCCATGTTCCAATCACAAATACAATGAGAATTAGATATTTTAGAAGTCGAAAAATGCGTTCCTGTTTAGAAGAATGGACAATCCGTTTAGATATCTTTTTTCTACCTATCTGACCAAAAATCTCTTGAAGTGTCCCTAATGGACATATTTGACCGCAAAAAGCCCTTTTGTAAAAAAGTGTTAAAAGCACTACTGCAAACAACAAGATAAAACTACCTAGAGCTAGCCTTTGAAGGAATGAACCATGAAACATCCAGGAAAATAATCCTTCTAATCCGCCCATGGGACAAAAAGAATCAATGGATAGAGTTCTGCCTACAAGATCTGGATACTGATGAAACACAGCGATTAAAGTCATAAAAATAAAAACTAGGAGTAGAACAATCCAACGTAACACTTTGCTTCTTTTCTGAAGCTTTGAATCGGTTTTTGTTCTTTTAACGGGCATAATAACCTCTTTCTTAAACAACAACTATTCTCGAGCAAATTTTTATTAACATCTTCCAGAATCAACGAATGATGGAAGAAAACTACAAGTTACTTACCGGTATACAACTGCTGCTGATGCATGGGGAAAACAAAGGGTTTCCATTCATGGTCTACACTCTTGGGATTATGAGCCATAACACCTATAATACAAGTTGTTACCAATAAAGTTACAGCAACAATCAAGGCAATTTTTAGAAACCAATCGGAAGATTTGTATTGGTTAAGTTTAAAATCTTCCACTCCAGAAATATCCGAAAGTCTTTTTGATTGTTTAGAAGCATTTTTCATATGCTCCCTCCTTGGAAAAATGGAAAATATTACAATCAGTATAACATTTTCTGTAACTTTCATATCGATGAAGAATATTTACAATAGTACCATTCTCTAGCAAATAGGTGACGACATGAAAAAAGAAATATTCCGTCAATATGATATCCGTGGGATTGTTGAAACAGATTTAACCATTGATGATACTCAAAAGCTAGCGATGGGTTTCTCTCATTTCTTCTCTTCCAGAAATGAAAACACTATCTTGGTTGGGCATGATAATAGACTCTCTTCTGAACCAATCAAGAACCAATTGGTTGAAGTTTTTTTGCAAATGGGTTTTCATGTTATTGATCTTGGTTGTGTGATTACACCAATGTTTTATTACGCGGCTCGTATTCTCTCATTAGGAGCTGGTGTAATGATTACAGCAAGCCACAATCCGGGAGAGTATAACGGGTTTAAAGTTTATTATGATGACAGTACTATTTTTGGCGAGGATATTCTTAGTATTTATACATGGATTCAACAAAACGAACAAAAACTAGAAATCCCACCAAACATAACTCCAGGACAATATGAAAAGAAAGATATTTTTCCTTCCTATACGGAATATCTTCTTCAAAGAATCAAACTTGGTCCTCGTAAACTACGAATAGCATTAGATTGCGGAAATGGTACTGCTTCCCTCTTTGCTCAAGCAATTTTCGAGAAAGCCGGTATAGAGGTGATTCCATTGTATTGTGAATCCGATCCTACATTTCCAAATCATTTTCCAGACCCGGTGAAGCTTGAGAACTGTAAAGACTTATCTGAAACAGTAGTTGCAAAAAAACTTGATGCTGGTATTGGTCTTGATGGAGACGGAGATAGAGTTGGTCTTATTGACGAACAGGGCAATCCAATATGGGGAGATATGGTAATGGTCTTACTGAGCCGTGAAATTCTCAAAAAGCATCCAGGCTCTACCATTATCTGCGAAGTCAAGTGTTCCCAGCTTCTTGTGGATGACATCATAAAGCACGGTGGCAATCCTATTGTATACAAAACAGGTCATTCCTTAATAAAAGCAAAAATGAAAGCAACCAATGCCATTTGTGCTGGAGAAATGTCTGGTCATATCTTCCTAAAAGATGAATACTTTGGATTTGATGATGCTATCTATGCAGCACTGCGAATCCTTCGAATACTATCCTATACAGACCAACCTTTATCTTCTCTCTTGTCTGATTTACCAACTATGTATTCAACCCCAGAAATTCGTATTGAAGTAAAAGAAGAATTAAAGAACCAAATGGTTGAAAATGCCACCCAATACTTACAAGGAAAATATGATTGCATCACAATTGATGGAGTGCGTGCAGTAATTAAAGATGGTTGGGGTCTCATTCGAGCCTCTAATACAGGTCCCATTTTAGTGATGAGAGCAGAGGCTAAAACAACTGATACACTCTCATTCATTCAACAAGAATTACAGAAAGCAATTCAAACACCTAAGGAAGAAAATCTATGAAAAAAAAATCTTCAGCCTTTTCAAATATACGGTGGGGAATTCTAATACTAATACTTGCTGCTGTCACAATAAACGCGTATTTGCACCACAATCCTCAAATTATAGGAAAAACTGCATCGGTCTGTGCTTTATGTCCTACGGGAGCGATTGAATCCTTCTTATATTGGATCCGAACTGGTTATTTCCTTCATCGAGTTGCTCTATCTAGTTTAGTTCTATTCATCTCCATTTTGTTAACTGCTTTCCTGTTTCGACGTTCATTTTGTGGTCAGTTTTGCCCTTTTGGAGCACTGCAAGAAATCTTCAGTTCACTTGGTAACCGCTTCAAATCCATCCAAAAAATCCGCAAAAACACCAAAAAAGACCCTTTTCGTTGGACAAAATATCTTGTATTAGCCGCATTCATTATTTTTCCCTGGTTTACTTCTAGCTTGTTTTTCCGATCGATTGACCCATGGGTAGCATATGCACATATAACAACCATGGAAATATTTACTTTGTTTTTGTGGGGTTTTCTGGTGTTAATCTTTTGTCTAATTGGGTCTTTTGTGTGGGATCGCTTCTTTTGCAAATATCTTTGCCCCTTGGGGGGATTTTTGCATATTCTTGCTCCCTTAGGTTTTTACCGTATTGTACGTAACTCAACTCAATGTACTTCCTGTAATAAGTGCAATATTGTATGCCCAATGAACATTGATGTATGCCATCAAGAAGAAATAACAGACGCAGAGTGTATTATGTGTTTCCAGTGCATTGAATCGTGTCCAAAAGAGAACTGCTTAGTGATTGCTTCAAAATCTGGGGGAAGAGTATCCCCCATGTTTGTAGCCATCATGACCTTTCTCATTATTATTGGTATTGTAGTTCTTACAACGATTTCAGGTCATTTTCAGTGGTTTAAAGGGTAGTTGATACAGAGAACTTTTTTAGTTATCTTTTTTTAAAATGTACAGGTTCTTTTTAGGCACTTGTTGATCAAGGTGACAAAAGTCATCTATGTGGTAGCCGTTTTGTATGAAAAACTGAAATGCTTTTCTAGACGACAATCTCCACTTTAAGGCCAATGAAGGTTGTGTTGTAAGCATTGATTGAAAATCCAAAGGAATTTCAATACCAATATCAGAATAGTTCATATTAAAGGTTTGGAACATATTTTGATCACTTTCTATTGGATGAATAACTGGAATTTGATTCAGATTCTCCCATGCTGTGACATTTCTTTTTTCCATTCGGTCAGTAACTTTCTCCGATGATAAGTCCCATATCACTTCAAATCGATCCTCTGGAAAACTAGAACATTTTGATCCTGTCTGTGAAGTATTGTTTTTCATCGAGGTATAATGATCCGGCATATATCGTACAATGTTACTGCCGAGTTTACGAATGTTGATATTCGCATTTACTCCCTTTAAGGGATCGTATGTCCATGCAATATACCGAATTCCCCTTGATCGAGCAAGTTCATACTGGTAGTGTTTTACATGATATCCAAGGTTTTTTTTCTGATAAGAAGGAAGAAAACCCATTGAATCAGCGAATAAATAAACTCCCAATGTGGGTGAAATGCAAGGAAATGCAAAATTGTATCCAACCAGTTGATCATCACAGAAACAACCAAGAACCAAGCCTCCTCTTTCGCTGATCAATTGCATATAGTAAGAGGGTATCAAGCCAATTTTGCAAAACTCTGGAAGTTTGGATTGAATTTGATAAGCAGCTTCGAATTCATCCATAGATTTTAATTCTCGTATCACTATGGAAGCAAAAGTAGTTTGGATTGTCTTTTCCATGAAATAAGTATATTCGATTCAATGAAAATAAAAAAAGCGCATGCTAAAAAAACATGCGCTTTTATAAAAAATGGATTCTATTTACGTAATTCTTCTAAAACTGTTTTTATTTTCATCTCTTTTCCGTCTCGGTTAATCAATAGCTCTACCTCTTCTCCGGGGTCTTTGGAGCGAATGTATGTAATGAGAGCTTGAGGACTGGAAAAGGACTTATCATCCATACCAATGATTACATCGCCCTTCAGTATGCCTGCTTTTCGGGCATTTCCAGCAGGAACCTCTACTACAACCACACCTGTATTTACTTTGAGTTTCAAGGCATTAGCAACCTCATCATTGTTTTCGGAAATTACTACACCTAAAGAAGCCCAGGACACAGTGCCGTAGTCTTTTAAATCTTTTGTAACCTTCATCACTGTATTTGAATCGATGGCGAAACCAAGGCCTTGACCTTGTACATCAATAAGAAAATTCACGCCAATCACTTTTCCTGCCATATTCACCAAAGGACCACCGCTATTTCCTGGATTAATTGCAGCATCGGTTTGAACTACTCCTACCATAGGAATCGTAGCCGAACTTGATTGATTATTCTGCGGTATATTGCGGTCAAATGGATCTTGGAAATCAAAAAAGGGCATACCTTCAAAAGGGTTCACAGGTGTAGGATCTTGTTCAGGAATTGAGATTTCACGTTGTACAGCGGATACAACTCCTCTTGTTACGGTATACTCATACCCGTAAGGATTTCCAATTGCAATAACGGTTTCGCCTACGCGAACATTCTCGGATTTTTCAAACTCCAAAAAAGGTAGCTTCGTAGCTTCAATTTTGATCAACGCTATATCGGATATAGAGTCGGTTCCAATGAGCTGAGCTTGATATTTTTCACCATTTTTGCGTTCCACTCGAATCATCTGAGCACCATCAACTACATGATTGTTGGTAACCAAATAACCGTCTTCGCTAATAATAAACCCAGACCCAGAGCCTGATTTTTGCCAACCATATCGGGACTGTGTCAATACTTCTACTTTTACTACCGATTGACTTACAGTAGAAGCTACGGTCACAATTGGATCATGTGAAAGAACAATTTTATCAGTGTCAGTTTGGTCTGATGGCTGGACAGGGGTTTGTCCGTTTTCAGAAGGGTTCATTTGAACTGTTCTAATGGGACTATCTGGAAGAATTGATGGATTGGCTGCAATCCAATACACAGAGAAAAAACTACCAATCATTCCACCAATCAAAAACAGGATGATACCAACAATAATACCACCTACTCGGCTTTTTGTTACCATCGTTCCTTGTCGATCGTCATATCGATTTTGAGTATTTTCAGACATAGATGCCTCCTTGAAAATCGTCAAGCATATCTATTTTATATATTCCCAATCTTGTAAAAAGTTACAGAAAAGATAGTAGCTATTGAACAAAACCCTTTGTGTCTTAAAAAAGTAACAGAATCCGTATCTCATTTTTCATAGATCAATTTTTTTTATATATACTGTTAATATGAACGTATATTGGAACCAGATTACCGATGAAAAATATAGAGAAGAAATTGAATTTCTACTTCACAAACAATTGGAGGGGGATCGTCAAACATCCAAGTTGCATGGAAAAAAGATTGGTTTTCTTCTCAATATTGCCAGCCCACCTTCTGATAAACACCTTTTACATCTTGAAGCCTTATTGCAAGCGTTAACACATTACTTTCCCACATCCAATCATTTTGTTCTTGCGGACAACTTTTACCCATCCTGTGATTCTCTATTAAAAAGATATATTCCTGACACAAGGTATATGCAACATGAACACTTTTCCACTATACCGAAAAAACGACCCACTCTTCAGTTTACTTTTTTCGGTGCTCCTAAAGGTTCTTCGTATTTAAGTGGTAGGTATATGCCAAACAGCATAGCAGAAGCGGATTATCTCATTTCGATCACATTTCTTGAAGAAGACCCTATTTTTTCCCTCCACGGCAGTACCGCTTCAAATTTTTGGTTTCTTCCCACCTATACAAAAAATGAAATTTTGGTCCAAGAAAACCTTCAAGGACGATCTCTGAGCCTCATAGAGGCAATCTCTCCCTTTATCTCTAATATCCACTGCTTTATACATCTGTTTTCTTCTACTTCAGAATCTTTCATGGTTCTCTCTCAAAACACAGTTTCAGCAGATGCTGTATCTGGAAAGCTCTGTAATATTCCCTCTTCCAAAAATAAACTGATCGGTTTAGCTGATAAAAAAGGATTCGGAACTTCAGTTTTGTCCCATATGACAATATATGGGAATCGTATTAAAAAGCCTATTGTCTTTTTTGACAATGAAGGAGAACACTTCACTTTAGGAATTCGCAAAGATCAATGCAATCTATGTGAAAATTGTGTTGTTTTTTGTCCATTGCATGCTTTTTATATTCAAAACCAACATCTGTTTTGGGACTCTGAGAAATGCAATCGCTGCGGATATTGCATTTCAATTTGCCCCCAATCAGCCCTATTCAAGAGGAGGAAATGATGCCTATGAAAATTCTTGTAATCAATCCCGGGTCTACTTCTACGAAAATCTCAGTTTTCGAAGACTCAAATGAAATTTTTACGCAAGAGATTACACATTCAAAAAAAGACCTTGATGCCTTTAAAACTGTGTATGACCAAGAAGAATTACGAGAAAAAGCCATTTTGGATGCACTTTCTAGCACCAGTATCCAACTTCATGAGCTTTCCGCTGTAGTTGGTCGGGGTGGAATGCTAGGTCCAATGAAAGCGGGTACGTATCGAGTGAACTCCAAAATGATTGAGACTGTACAAAATGTACAATTTGGACAACATGCATCAAATTTGGGATGCGTATTAGCTCTTAAAATTGCCAATTCGGTTAATATCCCTGCATATGTTGTAGATCCTGTATCTGTAGATGAATTTCAAGAAGAGTCTTACATGACGGGGATCAAGGGATTATTCCACAAATCACTTGATCATCCACTCAATTGTAGAGCTACAATGAGACATTTTTGCGAAGAAACTGGTAGAGTTTTTGAGAATACTTCTTGCATTGTAGTTCATTTGGGGGGTGGTATTTCTGTCTCCTGTATCAAACAAGGACGGATCATTGATGTAAATAATGCAATGGAATCTGGACCATTCTCTGCCAATAGAGCAGGTACACTACCTGCTATAGATGTCGTCAACATGTGCTACAGTGGCGAGTATACAAAAAAAGAGGTTTACAAAAAACTGATCAAAGATGCTGGACTCATATCCTACCTTGGTACCAATGATCTCCGTGACGTCCTGGCTATGAGAAAACAGAACGATGTGAAAGCCCATTTCATCTTTGATGCTCTCGTCTATCAAATTGCTAAAGAAATTGGCGCAATGACTGCAGCAATGGCAATTCGTCCGGATGCTATTCTGATAACTGGGGGTATGGCACACAGCAAGGATATGATTGATGGTATCAAGAGTTATGTCTCTTTTATTGCACCCATACATGTTTATGCGGGTAGTGATGAAATGAAAGCTTTAGCAGAAGGAACTCTCCGAGTCCTTCTACACCAAGAAAATGAGCTTTCTTATCCGCCCGTGCAGGATAGATAGCTTTTAAATCCACATTTTATATATATTTTAGGAGGAACCCATGATTCACAATTTTGAAGAAGCAAGAAAACGAGCGATGGAGCTTAAGCCAGTAAAAATGGCAGTTGTATCAGCCGGAGATGAAGCTGTTTTAGATGCAGTTTTTCAAGCTACCAAAGATGGTTTTGTCCATCCAATCTTAATCGATACACCAGAGTCTATTCAGAAAGAATCTCAAGGTAAATTTCCTTTAGACGATGTTGAAATTATCCCTATACAAGGAAAAACCGAGCAGTGTCAAAAAGGACTAGAACTAATCAATAATGGGTCAGCTGATATCTTAATGAAAGGACTTATTCCTACTCCGATTCTATTCAAAGAAGTACTAAATAAAGAATATGGGATCCGAAAGGGAAAAATACTGTCTCATGTGGGCGTTATAAAAAGTCCCGTTTACCATAAAATGATTCTTATGACAGATGGCGGTATATGTATTGCTCCAACTTTGGAAGAAAAAATTGAAATATTAAAAAATGCTCTTGAAGTTTCACAAGGACTAGAAATCGACTGTCCAAAAGTAGCCGCCATTTCTGCAGTTGAAACAGTTTCATTAAAGATGCAATCCACAATTGATGCATCCATCTTAACTACCATGAATCGCAGAAAGCAAATTCCAGGATGTATTATCGAAGGACCCTTGGCAATTGACAATGCTGTCTCCGCAGAAGCTGCCGAACACAAAGGGATTCATTCAGAGGTGTGTGGAGATGTTGATATCACGCTCATGCCAAATATTGAGTCTGGAAACATTTTCTATAAAGTTTTGGTATATCTTGGTGGTGGCAAGACAGAATCCGCAGGTGTAACCGTGGGAGCAAAAGTACCCATTGTAGTTCCTTCTCGTGCAGACACACCTGAGAATAAATACAATGCTATCCTGATTGCAGCTCTTATGAGCGCAGCAAAGACAAAAAACTAACTACACCAAAAGATTTTTATAACACGAAAGAAGGTGGCTATGAAAGATGCATTGATATTAGTGATCAACCCAGGATCAACTTCTACAAAGATTGCAATTTTCCGAAATGAAACCAATGAGATGCAAAAAAACATCACTCATTCTTCCGATGAACTGAAAAAATATCCCCAGCTTTTCGACCAACTCGAGTTTCGAAAGGAAAAGATAGTATCTACGGTAACTTCAAATGGGTATTCTTTAGAAGATCTTACCGCTATAGCATCCAGAGGAGGAGTTTTACGACCCTTGACGTCCGGTGTATACCCATTTTGCCCCCAAATGATTGATGACCTGCAAACAGGTCGCTATATGCTTCATGCATCTAATCTAGGAGCAGTAATTGGACAACAGCTTTGTGATCAATACAAAATTCCTGGCTTTATTGCCGACCCCGTCACAGTAGATGAAATGCAAGACATTGCCAAAGTATCTGGCTTAGAAGGTATTCAGAGAAAATCTATCTGGCATGCACTGAATCAAAAACATGTTGCTAGAAAAGCTGCAGAAAAAATGGGCAAGCGATACGAGGAAGTCAATCTTATTGTTGTACATATGGGAGGTGGCATTTCTATCGGTGTTCACGAAAAAGGGAATTGTGTTGATGTAAACAATGCATTAAATGGCGATGGACCCTTTAGCTCTGAACGAGCAGGAACTCTTCCTTCTTTAGGACTAGTTGATCTATGTTTTTCTGAAAAATATTCCTACGAAGAAATGAAAAAACTATTAGCAGGACGAGGCGGAATGGTGTCTCACCTTGGTACCAATAACGCCAAAGAAGTAGAAGATCGTTCTGAAAATGGAGAAGAACAACCCAGAAAAATTATGAATGCGATGATATATCAACTCGCTAAAGAAATCGGTAGAGCTGCTTCGGTATTAAAAGGGAATGTGGATTCCATTATTTTTACTGGTGGAATGGCATATTCTCCTGTTATTGTAAAACAACTGGAATCTCATCTTGATTTTATTGGTGCAACGTACGATGTCTATCCAGGTGAACATGAAATGGAAGCGCTAGCATTCAACATTCTTCGGGTATTACGGGGTGAAGTAAAGGCTAAATCATATGATTGATATAACTCAATCACAAAAAAATATATGGGTTTTCATTGGTAACATGGGCTCCGGAAAGAGTGAGATCTCGATAAACTTTGTCCTACACCAAAAAAAGAAAAACCCTACACAACCCATAAAGTTAATTGATCTTGACATCATCAAACCTTATATTCGATTGCGAGATCGCGAAAAAGAGATTACGGAACTTGGAATCGACTTAATTCTACCTGACAAGGCAGTACGAAATATGGATATGCCCATTGTTCCTTCTCACATTTTTGATCACCTTCGAAATCAAAACTTTGACTTAGTCATGGATGTCGGAGGAGAAGAAAATGGATGCACAACCATAGCGCAATTCCAAGATGTTCTGTATGAATCTAATCTTGAAGTATATCTAGTTATCAACACCCTTAGACCATTTTCCAACACGGTTGAGAAGATTTTGAAAACTCTCCGATCGTTACAAGCTCATGCAAAACTAAAAGTAACCGGCCTTGTAAGCAATACGCACCTGCGATTTGAATCAGAGACTGAATCGGTGTTTGATGGATTAAAGAAAGTTGAAGAAGTATCTGAAATCTCTAGCATTCCAATTGCATGGGTAACAATATGGCACGAAGTACTAACTAAATCACTTTCAGAAAAAATACCATACCCCATTCTACCACTGCGCCTTTTCTTGACATTCCCATGGGAAAAAGGCTCTCCTACAGGATTATAGCCAAGAAAGGCTGTTTCTTTAATTGTAAAACAAGTGAAAACTGTTACTATTAATTCACTTCATGTGCCTGTAGCTTAACGGATAAAGCACCGGCCTCCGGAGCCGAAGAGTGGAGGTTCGAATCCTCTCAGGCACGTATATTAAAGTTCCTTGTGGTGAGTACCAAAAAAGCTATGAAAAGAAACAATAGAAAAAAAAGAATCATTCGAAAAGGTCCATTTGTATTCCTAGCCTTTTTGGTTCTTCTTGTTTTTATTGCAGGCCATCTCTTTATTTTCTATCCTTGTACAGAGTTTCAAGCTAGCACTTCAACCCAGGAGCAAATCCAACAATTATTAAAACCCCATTGTTTCTTAGGTTTTCTTCCTGCAAAAACGGCTATGAGCCTACCTCTTAAAAATAGTATTGGTGATTCACTACAATCTAAAAAGATTGAACGGCTAGGGTTGTTTCATTGGAAAATCTCTGTCTTCGAACCATCCACTGTCTTTTATGTCTCTATCAATGACTACTTATATCCCTGTGATTTTGAAGGTAATATTCTCACAATTTCAAACGTCACTGGGTCTCTATTGCAAGGTAATGAAGACTTGCTATATAAGATTTCAATTCCCACTACACCCTTCGAGCCATCAGAAGAAAAAACACAGCATATACCAGTAGATTTCATTGAAGTGTACCACCAACATGTACAACCATTTATTCGATACATCGTTCAAACTTCTAGTTATTTAGGTCCTCAAATTACAAACATTCAATATTCGACCGAAAAAGGACTAGTATTCACCAAAATTTCTACCTCTGGAAAGACAATCCAGTGCATTTTTGGTAAAGAGACATCATATGGAAATTTGGAAAAGAAATTGATCGCTGCTGAAGAGTATTTGCGAGAAAAGGATGTACACACAAAGTTCAATTGTATAGATGTCCGATTTCGTAAACAAGCAGTCTGCTCAGAGATAAAAGAACTTACCGTTGAAGAGATAAAAACAATTACTGAAAACAATGAAGAACCAAAAGAAGACCAAAAGATCATTGAAGAAAACAACGATATAACTATATCTCCATAGTTTAGTTTTTGTGATGCTCCCATCAAATCGAACTCCATAGCATTCAAAAAAACATACAAAGCCATATGTTCAATAGAACTTTGTGTAACCCTTTTTTTTATAAAAGTACAACTTTATGTAGTATAATCTTGACAAAAAACTTGATTTTTGATGTTCCCTTCCTTATTATTTAAAGCAACATCGAATGAATTTGTAAAAAATACGATACGATCAAAACAATACAAGTTCCTTTGAAGGGAGGCAGTAGATGTCAGAGAATTCTAGTGTAAACTCTTGGAAACGATATCCTAAAGTAGTTGTAGTAGGTATTGGTGGTGGAGGAACAAATGCTGTTAATCGGATGGTTGGTTACGGGCTTGATAAAGTACAGTTTATCGCTGTAAATACTGACGTGCAAGCTCTTGATCACTCTGAAGCACCCATAAAACTGCAAATTGGAGCTCGTATTACTGATGGTCTTGGAGCAGGCGCAAACCCTGAATTGGGAGAAAAATCTGCACAAGAAAACGAAGACGACATCCGACAACTATATGAAGGTGCAGACATGGTCATCCTAACCGCTGGTATGGGAGGTGGTACCGGAACAGGTGCTATTCCTGTTTTTGCCCGTATCGCTCAAGACATGGACATCCTTACAGTGGGAATCGTCACTCGACCATTTTTGTTTGAAGGAAAAAAACGAATCAATTATGCGGATCAAGGCATTGAAAAACTTAAAAACCATGTAGACGCTATCGTTACAATTGATAATGAAAATTTATTGACTATGGAAAAAAAATCTGCTCCTATGGAAGAATCTTTTGGTTTGGTTGATGAAGTTTTACACCAATGTGTACGTGGTATTTCGGAGTTATTGTACGAAACCGGATTCATTAATGTTGATTTTAAAGACTTACAAAAAGTCCTGAAAGATTCCGGTAAAGCTTACTTTGGCATTGGCTATGCAAAAGGCGATCAACGAGCAATTGAAGCTGCCCATAACGCAGTTAACAACAAAATGATTGACAAAGCTGTTATTGAATCCGCAAAATCAATCTTGATTAATCTTCGAGGATCACTCAAGTTTTCCATGGAAGAAGCGATGAAAAGTGTTAATGAAATTACTTCTCTTGCCAAGAACAATGGCTTAGACCCTGAAGTTATCTGGGGTGGTGGAAACTATCGCAGTATTAAAGACGACGAAGTGTATATCACTGTTATTGCAACTGGTATCCCTGAAGACCTTCAAAGCAAAGCAACAAAAACTCCTTCCATAAAAAAAACTCCCACCGTTCCTGTTGCCCAGGATGACTTTGAAGATACTAGTGAAGATGGATTAGATATTCCTGACTTTTTACGATCTCAAATGGGGTAACTCCCCTTTTATATCAAAGAGGGTAAACATTTTATGAGAGAAAAAAAACCGACTGATGCCGTATCCGTTGTTGTGATTGCTTTCTGTTTTGTTATAGCGGCAATCATTCTTGTTCAAGTTTTTCGAACAATAACTTTTTCTCCCAAAAATTCAACATTACCTCTTAATGTAACAAGAACCGAAGTAATGATTCTCGGTAACGGTTTTAATGCAAAAACCGAAACTATTTATCTATCTCCCATTCAAGGGACAGTTCATCGCATAAAAATACCTGGCGCTGTCGTTCGCGTTGGCTCCCCTATTGCATCGGTATCAAATTCCTCATCAAATACTGAGATACAAGCCCAATCCCAGGGAGTTTTGAGCTATATCCGAGATGGGCTAGAAGAAATTTTTACATTTGAAAATGCTCTACAAAAGACCATTTCCTTCGATGATATTATGGAACCCCCCACCAAATTTGAGCGTGTCGAAGATGGGAAAAAGGTCATGGAAAACGATTTTGTATGCAAAGTAGTTAACAATGAATCTATCTGTTATGTCTTGCTAATCGAAACAAAAGTAGCAGATCGCATTGAGAAGGGTTCTTCTGCAACCTTCTCTCTCACCTATCCCGCAAGCCTATCTGTAAATGGTACAATAACCGAAAAAGAACCTTACAATGATGATTATACAATTGTATGCTTCACTACTCCCTACTATGTTGAAACGCTCCTGAATACAAGAAAAGTAAATGGTTATTTCTCCTTCGGATATCACAATGCAGCCATTCTTCCTCCTTCAGCAGTTAAAGAGATTTCTCCAAATCAATATGCCATCTACTACCTTCCGTTTGACAGTCAATCTCCTGTTTATGCACCCGTACACGTAGAAGGTATACAACCTGGCACAGAACAATTCATTATTACAGCAATAAAATCTGGAGAAAATATGGTACCAATCGAAGATTTTCGAGGAATAGAAGTCTTTCTAGATTGGGAAAATGTCGAAAAAGAGCTGCTCAAAAATGACAACTGAAGATTCTATCCAATCCAGGCTTCTTAAGCTCCATAAATCCATTGAAAAAGCCTGTTACTCGTGTGATAGGAATCCTTCTGAAGTTTCATTAATGTGTGTAAGCAAAAAAGCTTCAACAAATCAAATTTTAGAAGCTATACAATGCGGTGAAACTTTGTTTGGCGAGAATTATGTACAAGACGCCATACCTAAAATCCAAGACTTACAAGCTACCTTGGCTTCTTCATCGCTGCAAACTTTCCCCTCTTTTTGCTTTATCGGGCATTTACAAAAAAACAAAGTAAGAAAAACCCTTCCCTACTTTCATCGTATTGATTCACTTGATTCACTCAAACTTGCAGATACAGTGATCAATGAGTTAGAATCAAAAAAAAAGGAAGGTACTCCGTTTCCAACACCCTATCCAGTTTTAATTGAAGTAAAAACCTCAACTGATGATACCAAGTATGGTATTCTACCGCAAAAAGTACCCTTCTTCATCGAATCTATAGCCAAATACAAAACAATACAGATTCAAGGATTTATGACAATGGCTACGCTAACCAACGAAGAAATCGAAATTCGTAGATGTTTTGCATTGTTGCGTACATTGAAAGAAAATATGGAACATCAATTCAACAATTCTTTCCCTGTTTTATCAATGGGTATGACACAAGATTATCCTTATGCAATTCAAGAAGGTTCAACCCTGTTGCGCATAGGGAGTGCCATTTTTGGAGGTCTGAATGAAAGCAATCTCTGAGTTTTTTAAAAATCTTTTTACAATCTCTCCTGATGATGACGAGGACGAAGAAGAAATTGTAGAATCAATCCCCGAAAAGGATAATATTTCGTATTTAAAAGAAACCTCGCGAAATAACTCCAATGTTCCTCCGAAACCAGTTTTACAAAAAAGAGGTTTTAAAACCAATTCATCCCATTCTGAAGGATCACCATTAGAAATTGACTATATAACAATTCCTCGTGATGATAAAGAAGCATTAGAGCTAGCAAAAATTACCATTGATAAGCTTCAGAATGGTCATCCCGTTATCGCATCGGCAAAAGAAGTAGTTCGTGACGGAAAGTATTACTTTATGCTTTTTGGTGCTTGCTATGCATTGCAATGCAAGATTGAAAAAATAACACAGTATAGCTATTTGTTTCTTCCAAGAAGCTACAATGTTAATGCACTGAATAAAAAAGAATTCATCCATCCCGAGAATAAAGAAACCTTCTTAAGTGATTTAGAAGATTCTTCATTGTAAGAATTCAAGGATTTGTATTCATGGTTGAATCCACTTTTATGAACTTTTTTTCTATCTTCTTGTTAGCTAAGTATGACATATTTCAGCAACCAGAAAACAACAATAGAAAACGTTTCTTTATTTATAGACAAAAGTGTATATCCTTACTTTTCTTCCCATTTTTTTCAGTACAATACATGTATGAATCCTGACGATAAAAAATTATTTACTTCCTATATTGAGCAATATCACCAAGACGTCTATAGGGTTGCTTTGTATTTCACCAAAAACCAGGATGATGCATACGACATTACCCAAGAAGCTTTCTTACGTGCTTGGAAATATTTTCACACATTTAATAGGGAAACCGATTTTAAAAATTGGGTTTTACAAATATTAAGAAACACATTTCTCTCTTCCATTCAAAAGAAGAATAAAATTGTTCATCCCGAAAAAGGTCTTGATCACCTTCCTGATACTAAAGAATCTCACGATCACGAAATTTTAGACCAACATCGTATCCAAAATCTTCGGAATGCCATACAAAATCTTCCCAATGACTTCCGTGAGGTTATTGTTTTATCTGATCTTGAAGGAATGAGCTATGAGTCTATTGCACAGATTTTAGCTATACCTATTGGTACTGTCCGTTCAAGACTCCATAGGGCTCGTTTACTTTTGAAAGAAAGGGTCAATCCAGAAATATGATGAAAAAACCTGATCCAACCATATGCAGCTCAAAGCAATTACTCGTAAATGATTTTATTGACAATCGCATGGACGAAAGTGAAAAAAATGAATTTTTACAATGGATTGAAAATTGTCAGAAAGAATACCGTTGTAATTTATGTCATGACAGAATACAAGCATTCAGTAGTTTAAAGTTTCTATGCAAAGAACTTGCTGTTCATGATCGAGTGCCCTCAGAGCTAGTCAATAGAATAAAAGCTCAAATCTACTAGTACTTCTTTATTTCAACCAATAGTTTGGTGCCTCTCTCACGATTTGTATATCATGAGGATGCGATTCTCTTACTCCTGATGCAGTTACTTGAACAAATTTTGCATACTCTTGAAGATCCTGAATAGTTCCTGCCCCCAGATAACCCATACCAGCTCGTAATCCACCTAAAAGCTGATATACAAATTCTCCAAGTCGTCCCTTGTAAGGGATTCGTCCTACTATTCCCTCAGGAACAAGCTTAGATGTATCTAGAGCATCTTGGAAATAACGAGATCCTCCACCCTCTCGCATTGCTTCAAGAGAGCCCATTCCTCGATACTCCTTGTATTGTCGGCCCTCCAGATAGATCAAATCTCCAGGACTTTCTTCAAGTCCAGCTAACAGATTCCCTAACATTACGGTAGAAGCGCCTGCCGCCAAAGCTTTGGTAATATCTCCAGTAAACCGTATTCCTCCATCAGCAATCACGGGTATATCGTGTTCTCGGGCAGCTGTATAACAATTCATAATGGCAGATAATTGAGGAACACCAACACCAGCAATAACACGAGTTGTACAAATTGATCCTGGTCCTATTCCGACTTTTACTGCAGAAGCTCCAGCAGATATTAAGTCATTGGTTGCCTCTCCAGTAGCTACATTTCCCGCAATTATTTCTAGTTCGGGAAAAGAATATCGGACTTTTTTGACCAGCTGAATAATACCGATATGGTGTCCATGTGCAGAATCAATAACCAAAACATCAATGCCAGCTTTCACCAATAGCTCTACTCGTTCCATGCAATCGGGAGAAGTGGACACTGCTGCACCAACACGCAGTCTTCCTTTGTCATCTTTGCAGGAATTGGGATATTTTTTTATCTTATCGATGTCCTTAATTGTAAATAGACCAGTTAACTTATTGTTCTCATCTACAATGAGTAACTTTTCAACTTTATAGTTGGACAATATGTTTTTTGCTTCATCAATCGAAGTACCCTTTGGAGCAGTGATTAGATTCTTTTTCGTCATCACGCTATCAATTGAAACGGAGTAATCTGTAACAAATCGGATATCACGATTTGTGATAATGCCTATAAGGGTATTATCTTTGTCTGTAATGGGAACACCAGATATTTTGTATTTCTTCATGATATCTAATGCATCTTGGACTGTATTGTCTTTAAATGTTGTCACCGGATTGTTAATAAGACCACTTTCAGATCGTTTTACGCGATCTACTTCATCCGCTTGATTCTCTGCACTGAAATTTTTATGGATAATTCCAATGCCACCTTGTCTAGCGAGTGCGATTGCTAGTTTTGAATCGGTTACTCGATCCATAGCAGCACTAACAATGGGAATATTGAGCCGAATATTTTTGGTAAGTCGAGTATGGAGTTGAACATGAGTTGGTAAAACTTCTGATTTTGCAGGGACTAAAAGCAGGTCATCAAAAGTAAAACCAACGCCGGTAATCTTTTCGTTCATAACATTTTGCATTCGTACCTCCGGTGTTTTCGTATATATTGTACGATGTTTTCAACCCTTATCAATACTGTTTCAGGATTTCTTACTCCGATTTAGACAGCAAAAAATTGATATGATAGTCCGTTTTTTTGTATAATACTAGACTATGAAAAAACATACACACAATGAAACAATATGGTTGTTTGATGTTGATAAAACCCTATACCCTCCGAAAAATGGTTTGTATCAGGAAGGAAATACTCGGATCAATCAGTATCTACAAAACCATCTTCAAATGAGTCTTGTGGAGATTAACCAATTGCGTAAACAGTACATGAAAAAATATGGTACAAGTTTATTGGGATCTATAAAAGAATGTGGGATCGATGGGAATGATTTTTTACAGTTTGTGCATTCTTTTCCCAAGCACTCTTTTCTTACCCATCAACCCAATTTAAAAGTATTCTTAGAGAAGCTTCCAGGAAAGAAGTATATCTTCTCCAATGCTCCTAAAGATTACATTCTTGAAATCCTTTCTATTCTGGGAATTGATTCAGTTTTCTTGAAAATCTACGGGATTCATTCGTTCCGTTTTCATGGTAAACCCAGTGCTTCTTCCTATTTGAATGTTTTACGATGGATCAAGGCGCACCCCCACCAATGCATTCTTGTTGATGACATGAAAATAAATTGTACTACCGCTTCAAAACTAGGTATACAAACCATTTGGATTGACGAAAACCAGATGTATAATGATTACTATACAGAAGTTTTAATGCCGCATCTATCAAATTTTATGTCATCTCAAAAGTAGGGAGATCCGTGACTATGAATATATTGGTTTTTTTTGGTGGTATTTCTCCGGAACATGAAGTTTCAGTCGTATCCTCACAAACTGTAGTAAAGCATTTAGACAAGAACAAATATACACCTTATCTAATCGGTATTTCTAAATCAGGTCGTTGGTACTCTTTTACCGAAGAAGACTTTAACCAGTTACGTACTGTCGAGGATCAACCTGATTCACCACAAATCAAATTACAGTTTTCAAAACATCCAATCCTGATGATCGAAGATGAGATCATACCGATTGATTGTGCTTTTCCTGTATTACATGGAAAAGGCGGAGAAGATGGTTCTATTCAGGGTTTACTTGAATCTTTGTCAATACCCTATGTTGGGTGTGATGTTGAGTCATCTGCTATTTGTATGAACAAAATACTTACCAAAATACTTCTGGAAAATGCCCGAATTCCAGTATCTCCTTACAAAGTTCTCTCTAAGGAGGATTTTTTACAAGGTCGTTTTTCTCCTCAAGATATGATTGATGATTTTGATTTACCTCTTTTTATTAAAGAGCCTCATGGAGGAAGTAGTGTTGGTGTCACAAAAATCCATCGACCCGACCAGTTTTATCCAGCCCTCCAGGAACTCTTTCAACATGAACAATATGCCTTAATTGAAGAAGCCATGAAGGGTAGAGAAATTGAGTGTTCAATATTAACGCAAATTCAAAATCATTCCGTTCAGTGGATGGCATCACTTCCTGGTGAAATCATCCCACAAAGAGAGTTTTATGATTATGTTGCAAAATATATCGAAGACACAACCCAGTTAGACGTGCCAGCAGATTTACCGGAACAATTCATCAAAGATATCCAAAACCTCTCAATCAAAGCTGCAAAAACCGTTGGATGTTATGGGATGGCCAGGGTAGATTGTTTTCTTATGGACGACAATTCAATCGTCGTGAATGAAATCAATACAATTCCTGGTTTTACTTCCATATCAATGTATCCATCCCTTTGGAAGGTTAGTGGGATTGATACTCCATTGCTTATTGACAATCTCATACAAGCAGCTATTTACCGAAAGGAATCACAACCATGAACACAAAGTATCTCTTTATTGTTGGAGGCGTTATGTCCTCCCTTGGAAAAGGCATCCTAACCTCCTCCATCGGAATGATATTAAAATCAAAAGGATACAATGTAAGTATTATCAAATTTGATCCTTACTTAAATGTAGATGCTGGTCTCCAAAATCCGTATCAGCACGGAGAAGTATTTGTCACTTCTGATGGAGCTGAAACCGATTTGGATCTGGGTCATTATGAGAGATTTCTGGATCAAAATCTTCTTCGATCCTCCAATGTTACTTCGGGTAGTGTATATCAACAACTTATCGAAAAAGAACGACGTGGGGAATACTTAGGTGCGACTGTTCAGGTGATTCCTCATTTGACGCAAGAGATTAAAAATCGGATCTTACAACATACGGAAGAAACAAAAGCTGATATTATCATCTCTGAGGTAGGAGGAACCATTGGTGATATTGAAGGTTCTCCATTTTTAGAAGCAATACGAGAGTTTACAAACGAGAATGAGCCTGAAGATATTGCTCTCATTCATTTAACCTACCTTCCTCATCTTTGCACAACAGGAGAATTGAAAACAAAACCAACACAGCATAGCGTCGCGGAACTCAGGCGAGTTGGTATTAAACCCACGATTATTGCCTGCAGAACGGATGTTCCATTAGAAGAAGATATACGAACCAAAATCGCACTTTTTTGCGATGTAAAAAAAGACTTTATTTTCTCTGTTCAGGATGTAAAAAACGTGTATGACGTTCCACGAATGATTGAACAAGAAGGTTTATGTAACGCTCTAGAGTCTGTTTGGAATCTTGAAACCAAAAAAAGTAACATGGAAAACTGGAACAGAACCATCGCCAAAATGAATCAAGTAAAAGATGATGTACACATTGGAATTGTGGGGAAATATGTTGAATTAGGAGACGCTTACTTGTCCATGGTTGAAGCACTTAAGCATGCTCAAATCCCAAACAATGTAAAGGTGAATATCCATTGGTTTCAAAGTGAAGATATTACCCAGAGCAATATAGAGAAAAAACTAGGTACTATGCACGGTATTCTGGTTCCGGGAGGATTTGGAGTTCGTGGAATTGAAGGAATGATAATTGCTTCCCAGTACGCAAGAGAAAAACAACTTCCCTATTTCGGTATTTGCCTTGGTATGCAAATTGCAGTGATTGATTTTGCAAGAAATGTATTACAGCTTGAAAATGCAAACTCCACTGAATTTAATTCAAACACTCCCTATCCAGTAATTGATCTCATGGCAGAACAAAAAACCCTTGATAAAAAAGGGGGAACGATGAGGTTGGGAGATTATGACTGCAAGATAAAAAAACCATCCAAAGCATATGACATATATAAAGAAGAGCTTATTACGCAAAGGCATCGTCACCGATATGAATTTAACAATGCTATGATGCCCTATTTTGAAAATACAAACATGAAATTGTCCGGTTTCAATCCAAAACGTGGCCTGATTGAAATGGTAGAACTTATAGACCACCCATTCTTTGTTGGTTGTCAGTTCCACCCGGAATTAGTTTCCAGGCCTGTCAAGCCTGAACCTTTGTTTACCCATTTCATCAAAGCTTCCAAAGAATACAAAGAATCCTCAACAAAGAAACAGTAAGAAATGCCAGAAAAAAAAATAGTTTTACGTGGGGCACGTGTTCACAACTTAAAAAATATTAACCTTACTCTGCCAAGAGATAAACTGATCGTTATTACGGGTTTGTCTGGATCTGGGAAATCTTCTCTAGCTTTTGACACTATACATGCAGAGGGACAGAGAAGATACTTAGAATCACTGTCTTCGTATGTTCGACAATTCATTGGTCAAATGAAAAAGCCTGATATTGACCACATTGAGGGACTATCTCCTACTGTCGCCATTACACAAAAAACAAATAGTCAGAATCCTCGCTCCACCGTTGGTACATTAACAGAGATTTATGACTATATGAGACTTTTATGGGCACGAGTAGGAATCCCGCATTGCCCGCAATGTGGAAAAGTTATTGAAAGTCAGTCTGTAGACCAAATTGTAGATTCGATTCTAGAAGCATGGGACCACCAGAAAATTCAGATACTCGCTCCAATCGCCAAACAAAAAAAGGGCGAATACAAAAATATTTTTTCTTCGCTACGAAAAAAGGGTTTTGTCCGAGTCTTTGTAGATGGAACCATGTATGATTTAGACGAAGACATCCATTTAAAAAAAACCCATAAACATGATATTTGGGTTGTTGTTGACCGATTAAAGGTCAATGCTGAAGATCGAAGTCGAATAACAGACTCTGTAGAACAAGCTCTTTCTTTAGGGGATCATGTGCTAGATGTAATGTATGAAGATGAAAATGAAAAATGGAAACTCAAAACATTTTCAGAAACTTTTGCATGCATTGACTGTAACATTTCACTCCCGGAAATTGAACCGCGATTGTTCTCTTTCAATAATCCATCTGGTGCTTGCCCAGCTTGTTCAGGATTGGGTGTAGTAAAAGAAGTTGATCCATCGCTTGTCATTCCAGATCCTGGACTTTCAATTGCGGAAGGTGCTATTTTTGTGCCTGGTTTCCGAAACACGAATGACAGTTACACATTGCACAAGATCAGCCGTTTTCTTCAAATGCATGGAGAATCCAAAAATACTCCTTTTCAGAAGCTACCTGCCGATATTCAGCATGCGATTTTGTATGGTAAGGGTCGATTTGAAGGGGTTATTCCAATGATTGAAAGACGCCACAGAGAAACCTATTCTGAATCCTCTCGTCTAGAATATGAAAAATTGATGATCACCCGTATTTGCTCTTCTTGTAATGGATCTCGACTCAAACCAGAAGCACTTTCTGTAACAATTCAAGAAAAAAATATTTATGAAGCCTCTGATCTATCAATTCGAAATCTTCTCTCCTATATGGAATCTCTTCACTTTTCTCCTTCCAAACAGATTATTGCATCGCGTATTTTAAAAGAAATCACAGAACGCTTAAAATTTATCCTCAATGTGGGTTTGGAATATCTAAGTTTATCCAGATCCTCTGCATCTCTCTCTGGAGGAGAAGCACAACGACTTCGACTAGCATCGCAAGTAGGCTCTGGTCTAATGGGCGTTCTTTACATTCTCGATGAACCAAGTATAGGTCTACACTCAAAAGATAATGAAAAACTCTTGGATACACTTGTGAAATTAAGAGACACAGGAAATACAGTAATTGTTGTAGAACATGATGAAGAAACTATTCGAAAAGCTGATTACATTGTTGATATGGGTCCATTTGCAGGAGTTCATGGAGGAGAAGTAGTTGCAGAAGGTCCTATTGATAAAGTAATGAAATCAGAGAAGTCTCTTACTGCAAAATACTTGAAAGGTGAATCTTTTATCCCTTTGCCATCGAAACGTCGTAAAAGTAATGGCAAAACAATAGAACTAAAAGGTGCCAGCGAACACAATCTTCAGAATATATCAGTTTCTTTTCCTTTGGGAACATTTATCTGCATTACTGGAGTTTCTGGTTCAGGAAAAAGTACTCTCATCAATGACGTTCTTTACAAAGCTATTAAATTTGAGACTGGAAGTCATAATGTTATTCCGGGAAAATATAAAAAACTGGAAGGACTTGAAAACATCCAGAAATGTATGTTAGTTGATCAAAATCCAATTGGTAGAACTCCTAGATCCAATCCTGCTACCTATGTCAACTTATGGACTGATATTCGAAAAATCTTTGCAGCACTTCCTGAGTCAAAAATCCGAGGATATGACCAGGGTAGATTTAGCTTCAATGTTCGGGGTGGTCGATGTGAAAGCTGTAAAGGGGATGGGCTGGTAAAGGTTGAAATGCAATTTTTACCCGATGTTTATGTACCTTGCGAGGTATGCAAAGGAAAGCGCTTCAACCGAGAAACATTGGAAATTGAATATCGCGGCGTAAACATTCATGATGTTCTTGAAATGACCGTAAATGAAGCACTTGAATTGTTTTCAGCCTATCCACAAGCATTGCGAAAACTTTCACTTTTACAAAACGTAGGCTTGGGATATATTAAATTGGGACAGTCATCGACTACGTTATCAGGTGGTGAAGCACAAAGAATCAAGCTAGCCCTTGAGCTCAGTAAACGAACCATGGGACATACACTCTACATTCTAGACGAACCGACAACAGGCCTGCACTTTGAAGATATCAAAATGTTGCTTCATGTTTTACACCAATTGGTTGATAAAGGAAACAGTATCATTATCATTGAACACAACTTAGATGTGATAAAATGTTCTGATTACATCATAGATTTAGGTCCTGGTGGTGGTGAATTTGGAGGCAATATTATTGTCCAGGGTTCTCCAGAAGATATAGCCAAGCATCCTACCAGTTACACCGGGAGCTACCTACAGACTTTACTGCAAAAATGAAAGGATTAGCATGTTGTTGCGAAAGCCCTTATCAATTCGAAGTGATATTTGCTCAAAAATTGGTTCAGTAGAGAAAACTTTTGCCGATACATGGCTTCACGCTTTTCAGATGCCAGAGAATTATCAAATTACGATGGCGATTGCAAGTACCATTTTTTGTAGTTCGGTCAATTCGGTACCCAGTGAATATGCAATTTCCAGAGTTGGCACAATGGTTGCAGAGAAGCATCATTTTGTGGAAGATGCAAAACCAAAAGATTCATATGATCGGATTTTTTCCCTTATCCAAGAGGGTCTTCAAAAGCGATCTATTACAACAAACACTGACATGACAACCTCTCTTTTGCTTGTCGCAGTCGACAACACAAATATCGCTCATTATTGTAATGCTGGGTATTGCAAAGCTCTCTTATGGAACAAGGGTTCTCTGTATGGAATCACCTCTAACTCTCGCATTGAACAGGAAATGTCTCTTCCTTTGGGCATGATCGACCCCATTAAACTCTCCATTACTAAACCTGAAATAGAATACACACAAATTCATTTAAAAAGAGGAAATGCTATCATAGTACTTTCACCAGGAATTATGGAAAAACAACCTATGCCCCAGAACATGAAGAAAATTTTACAAGAAAACAAAGATACAAAAGTGATTTGTCATCGCATTATAGAAACATACCAAGCCCTTCTTTCAGAAAAAAGAGAATCTGAAGCAGAATCAGCAGATTCAACTGAGATCATGGTTGGTTGCATATATGCTTCCTAAGCAAGAGATTTCAATGGAGACAAGAGGTGATGAAAAACTAAATTGGGTTGCTGATCATATGCCTCTTTTAGCTATACTAGAGAAGCAGTTTGTGGAAACAAAACCATTTCAGGATCTAACGATTGCAATATGTATTCATCTAGAAGCGAAAACTGCTCGATTGGCAGAAATTCTATCACGCGGTGGGGCAACCGTGCTGCTGTCAAGCAGCAATACTCTTTCAACCCAAGATGATGTAGCAGCCTCAATTGCAAAAAGAGGAATACAGGTTTTTGCTAAACACGGTTGTTCTGAACAAGATTACGAAATATATCTGCATCAAATGCTTCAAAAAAAGCCACACATTATTCTCGATGATGGTGGAGATTTAACTCATATCCTCCACGAACACTACGCACAACAAATCTCCCATATGCTGGGTGGGTGCGAAGAAACGACAACCGGCATCCTCAGATTGCAAGCTCGTTTCAAACAAAAAACTCTTCAGTTGCCTATGATCTTAGTAAACGATGCTCAATCCAAATATCTTTTCGATAATCGCTATGGGACTGGACAATCTGTATGGACCTCAATCATGGATGTGACCAATCTTATTGTAGCTGGTAAAATAGTAGTAGTCGCTGGCTATGGGTGGTGTGGCAAAGGAGTTGCAAATCGTGCAAAAGCATTGGGGGCTTCTGTAATCATTACTGAAGTCAACCCTATTAAAGCAATGGAAGCCCATATGGATGGTTTTCGAGTTATGTCCATGATGGAAGCAGCTCCAAAAGGTGATATTTTCATAACAGTAACAGGCTGCAAACAAGTCATCACAACAGAACATTATCTTTTGTTAAAAAACAATGCAATTCTGTGCAATGCAGGACATTTTAACGTCGAAGTCGATATGATGGCACTAGAGTCTATTGCTGTAGCAAAAAAGAAAGCGCGAAATCACATAGTCGAATACTCTCTCCAAAATGGAAATCATATTCATGTTATAGCAGAAGGAAAACTGGTAAATCTTGCCTCCGGCAATGGTCATCCTGCTGAAATTATGGACCTATCATTTGCTTTGCAGGCATTATCAGCCCTGCATCTTGTAGAAAGTAAACTTCCGGTGGGTCTTTATCCCGTTCCCCAATATATAGACGAAAAAGTAGCCAACCTAAAACTCAAAACTTTAGGTTTATCCATTGATCAACTTACTCCTTCTCAAATAGAATACCTTGAATCCTCTTTGATATAACATCAAAGGTTCCAATTTCTCCCTTTGCGTTCCTTTTAAAATACTACTTTTTGCATTATAATATTTGCATGAAGCAGGAATTTCAAGGTTTAAAATCAATTGCGTTGAACAAAAAAGCTTTTCATGATTATCATGTTTTACAGAAGATTGAAGCAGGAATTGTCCTTTCAGGACCAGAGATAAAGGCTATCCGTGCAGGTCGTGTCAATTTTGTAGATAGTTACGTTACAATCGACAATGAACAGGCATGGCTGCACAATCTACATATTCAAGCTGATGTTCCCCATAGCTCTTATCAGCCCACTCAAAAAAGAAAACTGCTTCTTCACAAAAAAGAGATCCGTAAATTATCCCAACGAGTCCTTCAAAAAGGCCTTACTATTATTCCCCTTCAAGTAGCGTTAAAAAACCAATGGGCTAAAGTAATTATCGCCCTAGCACAGGGAAAAACAAAGTACGACAAACGAATAACGCTCAAAAAGAAGGAGGAAAGAAGAGAACTAAGGAACTATAGATGAAGCATAAAGAAGTACAATTCAACATCTTTTTTAAATCTATCCGCATCTTAGTATCAGTAGTAGTATTGCTTAGCATTTTCCAAACCTATACACAAGCAGAGTCTCTACGATATGCGTTGATCAGTCCAATTGTAAATGTTCGAAATGCAACCTCTACCAAAGGTGATGTTGTGTATGTTATTGAAAGTCCAGGAGAATTTTTAATCCTGCAAGAAAGTAATGACGCGGAAGGAAAGCTCTGGTATAAAATACAAATCAGAGAAAATCTTCAGGGCTTTGTTGCTAGTTGGGTTGTCGATTCCATTCGTACAGCAGAGAAGGAAACTCCTGAAGAAGGACTTGTCGTGATCATTGATCCCGGAGTAAAAATACGTACACGACCTAGTCTCCAAGCATCCATTCATTACATTACATCCGAAAGAGAAGAAAAACAAGTATTCGCTTCTATCAATGATGAAAGTAATCGTAAATGGTACAAAATACAGTTAAGCAATCAGCAATATGCATGGGTTGCTAGTTGGGTAGTGCAAACAAAAACTGAATCGGCTGACCAAAAAAGTGCATCCGATAAACTCATTATCTGTGATTCTATAAATGTTCGCAAAGGACCTGGTATAGAATATCCTGTTGTTTATTTTATTTCTTCACACTTAGAAACCCGAGGCATAGCTGAGGAAAAGGATTCCACAGGGAAAATCTGGTACAAAATACGCTTACCAAACAACATAGAGGGATGGGTAGCAAGTTGGGTTGTCAAAGTACAAAACTGGTCAGATCAAAAACAACAAGTTACAAATAAAATTTGTGCCATTGAACCTCCTGTTAACATTCGATCTGGTCCATCAACCACTGCCGGAATCATCACAACGGTAGAACAATACGGAGAATTTGAAATTTTATATCAATCCAAAGATATGAATGGAAAGCTTTGGTATGAAATTAGAATTGATCAAGGTACTGGATGGGTAGCAAGTTGGGTAGTTACGATTAAAGATACCGGTCAAAGTAATGAAACCCTTCAGGCAGTAAATGTCCGTAGTGGACCGGGTATCATTTATGATAAAGTTTTTGAGATGCCTGCTGGAACTGCTTTTGCAGTACAGGGTGCCATGAAGGCTTCCAATGGAGATCAATGGTTTCAAATACTGATGGGTGGAAAGACAGGATGGGTTTTTAACGATTTAGTTCGTGTTTCCAAACCTTTGGATTTACCAGAATTATTTCTTAATCAATTGTTCACCGTTAAGCCTTCACTAACACCTATCCTGTACGAAGGTCCCGGGGATGCCTATAAACAGATTCAGTTTTCATCAATAGGATCTTCAGTACAGATTACAGCAGTAGCAAAGAATAATTTGGATGAGACCTGGTTTCAATGCGTGGAAAGTGGTACTACGGTTTGGCTTCAAGATCAATACTTGGAATTACCATTAGATCCTGGCAAAGAAGATGCTCCTTCAGTTCAACTAGAAAAAGTTGACTGGAGCGAAGGAACAGATCACATTCTCTTTTCACTAACTTTTTCAAGTGAAAACATCATTCCTTTTGAAAGCTACCAGTTAAGCAATCCTTATAGAACTATCATTGAGATTAAGAACTGTACAATTGCTCTTCAAGAAGATTCCTCAAAAAAAGAAATTTTGTTACCGATTCAAAAAAAGGGAATTGCTACGTCGCATGTATTCCAATTCTCGCTGCGTCCAAATATTGTGCGTATGGTGATTGAATCTACAAATGATATACGCTTCATCACCGAAAGAAATCAAAAAAGTCTTACTTTTCGATTTATGGATTATTCCAACTACACTGGTCCTAAACTCACAATAAACGGTAACCAGCTTGATAATCAACTCGTTCTTAAAGAATACAAAGGGCATCTATATGTACCATTAAAAGATATTGCACAAACCATTCGTGGTACTGTTAGCTGGGACAACAGTAATCAACAAGCGATTATGCAGGTTGGTTCAATCCTTTACGGTTTTAAAGCAGATCAGAAGAACGTGTACGTAAAAGCTAGCAGAGAAGATCGTATCACTATTGATAATCCAATTTTATCGTTTAACTCGCTGATCTATGTTCCACTAGCAGACTGCGAAAAAATCTTCCAAGCCTATCTATATTCAGTTGGTAACCACTATTACCTTGATAACAAACTTACAAATATTGCCTATGATCAAAAGCTAAACGCTAGTGTTTTCTCGTTTTCCTTTTCTTTTCCGATCTCTCATAGCTTCACACAAGACAATCAACGAGTTACGATTCGCATCCCCAATTCAACACTCTCTGCTTCATTAAAACCTCCAGCAAACTCAGAGTGGGTAAAAGCAAACTCAATTGCTCGGAGCACGGAACATTCATCTGAATCTACTATTGTTTTGTCCACAGCTAGCAAGCCTCAGGTAGAAACAGCATTTATATCCACCGACAATCGATTAATTGTAACGTTGAAACCTAAAACAAAAAAGGGGCTACAAGACAAGTTAATCATTCTAGACCCAGGTCATGGTTCGTTTCGTGATAACGACTATTACGACACAGGTGGAATTGGCCCGACTGGTTTGCTAGAAAGCGCAGTAAACCTGAAGATTTCGTTAAAACTGAAATCTCTACTAGAAGAAAATGGTGCAAAAGTAGTACTCACAAGAGAAAAAGAACAAGATACTAGCAGCTCTACTCTTGCAGCAAAGATTGAAATGGCAAACGCAAGCGGTGCGGACTTATTCCTTTCTATTCATCAGAATGCATCTTTAAACCCCCAGTTAAATGGAATCCAAAGCTACTATTGGCATTCTTCTTCAAAAAGTATTGCGGAAGATATTTCAGGAACAATATCAAAAGAGACAGGTTTACATGTACGAAACATTTTGAAACGTAAATTTGCTGTAACTGATTCCATTACATCCATGCCTTCTATTCTTATTGAGACAGCTACAATTACAAATCCAGAAGAAGAAAAAATGTTGCAATCCGATAGTTTTTTAGCATTGATAGCAGAGGGCATACTGAAGGGTATATCAAATTATTTCCAACAGGAATAAAGAGACTGGCTTGAAAACCCGTTTTTTTCTGTATAATAATATCACTGTATGCGCCCATGGCTCAACTGGATAGAGCATCGGTCTACGGAACCGAAGGTTGCTGGTTCGAATCTGGCTGGGCGCATTTTTTTATTCACACCCCAAGAGCATTGAATGTACTACGTGGTTTATACACCATTATTACCACCTTCGATAAAGACTGGAGGAGTCCATGTTTATTTTTCCAAAAGGATTTTATGTCGACGTTCGAATTGAAACATTATTCGAAACGACCATTCGTATCTCACAAAATATACTAGAAGACATCAAAGAGAAGGAATCCAAAGCTGCCTTTATTCGACTATTTGATGGAAACATGTGGTATTACACTTCTACAACCAATGTGAACGCAATTCAAAAAGAAATTGACAAGCTTGCTACTGTTGGACATTTTTGTCAGGATATTCAGCATCATCCTATTGTTCAAAATTTTGAAGTGCACAGTGTACACCAAGAAGAATTCAGTGGTTCTTCTTCTGTTCAAGAAATCTCTAAAGATAAAAAATTATCCTTGCTCAAAGAATACTCAGAATTACTACCTCTAAACCAACACATTAAGCACTGGAAAAGTTACTATATCGATAGAAGAGAGGTGAAAGATTTTTTCTCTTCCAAAGGTTCTACAATACATTTTGACTATGAAGATGCCGGCTTTGCCCTTTATTATGACATGGTTCATAACGGTTCTCAATTCTCTGATCGATTTGATACCAACTGCAATTCTTTCCATAAGCTAACGGGGTTGTCTTCATTGATTCAGAAGAATATCGATCTTTCGGATCGGTTTTTATGTGAATCAAAGGTTGTCAAAAAGGGATCTTACCCTGTAGTTTTATCTCCTCTAGGAGCTGGTATTTTTGCTCACGAAAGTTTTGGTCACAAAAGTGAATCCGATTTCATGGTTGGTGACGAAACTATGAGAAAAGAATGGTCTTTGGGTAAACAAGTAGGATCTCCATTGTTGTCTATTGTTGACACGGGAACCCATGAGGGAAAAGGATATGTTCCCTACGACGATGAAGGTACGAAAGCCAAAATGAATTATTTGGTAAAAGATGGAATTCTCCATGGTAGACTTCATAGTGTTTCTACAGCTACTGCATTGGAAGAAAAGCCAACAGGGAATGCTAGAGCAATGAATTTTGAGTTTGAACCCATTGTACGTATGACTACTACCTACATTGAAAAAGGTGAATTGTCCTTTGACGACTTAATTTCTGATATCCAGGAAGGAATCTATGTAGAAACAGTAAAACATGGATCTGGTATGTCTACATTCACCTTAGCTCCAACTAGAAGTTATATGATTCGACATGGAAAAATTGCAGAACCGGTTCAGATATCAGTAATAACAGGAAACGTGTTCAACACTCTTAACGATATTGAAGGATTGTCCAATGCAATTGAAACACCTGGTTTTACACTTGGTGGATGTGGTAAAATGGAGCAACATCCCCTCAGAGTAGGCTTTGGTGGACCTGATGTTCGCATCAAAAAATTGAATGTCCAATAGGAGAATGATATGATTCAAGAAAAACTGCAAAATAAAGTCAATGAAATAGCAATCAATATTCAACAAAGCCATTTTGAATCCATCCGAAAAAAAGATATCACCAAAACCGCAATTCGAGTTTATGACAATGATTGTATTGGTATATCGTCTGGCATTGGAGAAATCAACGAAGAAGAATTAGCAAAAAAGGCTATCGATGGACTTCAATTACATATTCCTTACCCTGTATCACCAGAAAAAGACCAAGCCAAATCAATTCATCCTCTCCGACCCCTGATGTCAGAAGATGCATTTATTGAAAACATGAAGGATTTGCTGAATGATCTTCGCGTTCAGAATCCTCAATTTTCTTTTTCCAACAAACTCATCCTTCGAAAAAGCCATCATACCCTACACAACGATGCAGGACTCTCTCTATCACAATGTATTGAGCTATATCAAATGAGCTTACTGATTAACCATCAAGATTCTTCCAATTTGTTTGATGCTGCAATGGGTTATCAAAGTAATCACTATGACAGAACAATTTTATCAAACTATATTCACGAACTATGTCAAGCTTACAACAACCTTCTTGAAGATTTCCAAGATGGAGAGTACCCTATCCTATTTGAAAGTTCAGATCAAACGTATCTGGCAAAATTACTTCGTGATCTTCATGGCCATATATTTGCCTCTGGTAGCTCTCTCTTTTCTAATCGCATAGGAGAATGTATCTTTCAACCTTCATTTTCCCTATATACCACTCGTTCCCCGCAAGAATACTCTTCTGTGCCCTTCTTCGATTTAGAAGGAGTTTTTCATGAGAATTACCATTTTCCCCTTATTCGAAATGGAGTATTAGAATCTCCTTATACAGACAAAAAAACAGCTCAATCTCATCACTATACTCCAACAGGATCTGCTGGGGGTAGCTATGATTCTGTTCCCACCATCGGTGTTCCAATGACTTTTATACCATCTACTGGCAAAACCATTGAAGAAATTTTACAAGGCGAAAAAGGAATCGTTGTTGTCATGGCTAGTGGGGGAGATTTTACACCCGATGGGCATTTTGGAACTCCAGTACAACTTTCTTATCTTTTTGATGGAAAAAACTTTATTGGACGATTGCCCCAAATATCTCTATCATCTGATGTCTTCTCCATGTTTGGTAAAGACTTCATGGGCGTTAGCTCCAATTCACTTTTCCCTCTTGATGACAGCCGTCAGACTTTAATTCGTATGAAGGTAAACAAAATCTCCTAAAGATACCTGTTTCATTTCACGATAGATAAATGTATCGAATATCGTATCATGGTTGCATGGCAGATAAAAAAGTTCAAATCCTTAACGTGATTGTAAATGCCTTCATTGAAATAGGTTTCTATATCTCAATTGTATCTCTTCTGTTCATTACAAAATATCCCCTGTATATCCAGGCATTGGGTGCTTCTTTTTCAGTTTTTTTTTGGGGTTTAAAATGTCTTCTAAACAAAAAATGGATCTACAAACACTATCCTTGGCACTGGACAGAATTACTGTTGTGTATCTGGATTTGGATCGGCCTTCTTTGGGCTGTCCAGCCAAACCAAACCATTATTCATGGAATCATTTTCACATCGGGTTGTATTATTGAAGTTCTGCTCGTCTCGGTATTCCAAAAAAAACAACAAGTTCTTCGGATTCTATTCATTCTATTCCTCATTTTAGTTGGATATGCAATATTTTTCATAGTCCAGCATTGGGATTCTGTCATTCCTCTACTCCGGTGGGGCACTATATGGCGATCACAGTTGGAAGTTTCTGGTGTAGAAATCAATTTTGGTACTCCTATTGGTGGAAGAAATTCTTTAGGAGGATTGTATTCTTTGCTGGTTCCTCTTTCTGCTTCTATCGCAATTTTTGGTATTAGATGGAAAGAATTCTCTCAGCATAAGTGGCTTTTTTTTCTCTTTAAAAGTTTCTTTTTAAGCGTCACAATTCTGTTTTTCTCTATGGTTATGTTTTCTGGTTCCAGAGGCTCTTCTATTGGTATGGTTTTTGGGTTGCTCTGTCTTCTTCTATCCAATCTCCAGTGGCAATGGACCCTTATTACTGCTTATACAACTGCCGTTTTAGTAAGTATTCCAGCTTCCAGAAATTGGTTCACCCGTATTCTATTAGAAACATTATCTGGAGATATGGCACGTATCTTTATCTGGCAAAACAGCTTGGAGCTTTTTCATTTGGTTTGGATTGGTGGGACAGGTCTTGGAACATTTCAATATGCATACAAAATGTTCTTTAGTCCTGAAAACCAAAAAACCTTTATTCATGCACATAACATTTTTCTAAACATTGGCATAGAGTTAGGACTTGTCGGTGTTGTATTGTTCACAATTTTAGCATTGCAATTTTTACTCTACGGGATTTCCTTGGGTCGAAAAAACAAACATATCTCTCCTTTTTTTGCAAGCGTTCAAGTTGGGCTTGCTTCTCTTGTTTTTGGATATATCATTCGCTGTTTATTTGACTACACGATATAATAGAAGTGTTTGGTTGCTATGAACCAATGATTTCCTCACTCATTGTTGGAGGCTAGTATGAACTTGAAAGAAAAACTCATTGTAAGCTTAGATTTTCCTGATATCCAACAAGCTAGATCATTAATGCGCCTTCTCTCCGATGATGTCGTTTTCTATAAAATTGGTCTTCAGATGTTCTTACAATACGGTTCTTCGATGATTGAAGAATGGAAAAAAGCAGGAAAAAAAATTTTCCTGGATTTAAAACTATCAGATATTCCTAACACTGTTTCGGGTGCACTCTTGTCATTGAAATCCCTGCAGGTTGACATCATCAATATGCATGCTCTTTCTGGATTAAACTGTATGAAGGCAGCTGCACAGACTGTGCAAGAGATTATGCCGGATACAAAACTTATTGCCGTCACTGTACTTACATCCCTAGATGATAATGAGTTAAACGCACTTGGAATACATCGTTCCCCTCAATCACAAGTTGAGATTTTAGCAAAATTAGCTCATCAAGCAGGCTTATCGGGCGTTGTGTCTTCCGCATGGGAAGCCTCTCAAATAAAATCGATCTGTGGTTCCACTTTTATCACGGTTTGTCCGGGTATACGTCGTCCTACCGATGATATTGGGGATCAGGCACGAATCATGACCCCCCAGAAAGCAATCTTGCACGGAGCAGACTATTTAGTGGTCGGAAGACCTATTCTTCAAGCTGATGATCCGAAACAAGCTGCCATCTCAATATTGCAAGATATTGAAATGGCTTATGTAAAGAGGTAATAATGAGACAAGAACAGATTTTGCAAATCTTTGAAAAAATTGGTGTAATGAAAAAAGGACATTTCCGACTATCTTCTGGACTTCACTCGGATACATATTTACAGTGTGCCCTTTTGCAGCAATATCCGCAGCACAATTCCGATATTTGTAGTGTTTTAGCCGAACAGGTTAAATCCTTCGAACCAACTCTCATTGTTGGAGCAGCTGTAGGTGGAATCATATCCTGCTATGAATTGGCTCGTCAGTTGCAGGCCCGGTGTATCTTTGCAGAACGAGACCAGGGTAAACTCATTTTTCGGCGTTCTTTTGATATTCAACCCGAAGATCGTGTTATTCTTATTGAGGATGTGATTACGACTGGTAAAACAACAAAAGAGCTTCTCACCTTGGTTCAGGAATACAACAACACACCTTTAGCTCTTTGTTCCATTGTAGATCGAAGCATGGGTAAGATAGACTTCTCACATCCTTTGTTTTCGGTAGTAAAGGTAGAAGCACATACGTGGGAACCTGATGCTTGCCCCCTATGCGAAGCAGGTATGGAACTCACACAACCTGGTTCAAGGTTTCTTCATAAATGATTGATATCACATGAGAATTCAAGAAGTCCCATTAAACGTCACGTTACTGAATCCACCATCTTCACCGTTGCAAATAATAGCGTTAAGTGCACGCATTACTAGAGGCCTTGAAGAAAGTCATTATAGTGACGAAGAATATTTTCATCTTTTGTATAAACTGGGGCACTTAAGCGTAATGGAGCATATTAGTTTTTCTTTTCATATCGAAGGTATATCAAGAGCATGCTCACATCAATTGGTTCGCTTTCGCATAGGCGTCAGTTTCACGCAAAGAAGTCAGCGATATACGGATGAATCAAACTTGCAAGTCATTCTTCCACCTACAATTAAAAAAAATGATTCTGCAAACAGCCAGTACAAACGTATGCTAGATGAGATCCAGCAACTCTACTGCAATCTTATGAAACTTGGAATTCCGAAAGAAGATGCACGTTTCATTTTACCCAATGCAGCTTCAACATCTTTGATCATGACCATGAATTTTAGAGAATTGATGCATGCTTGTCATCTACGATTGTGTACAAAAGCACAGTGGGAAATACAGCGTCTCTTTCAGGCTATCAAAAAAGAGATGCATACGTATTCTCCTTTTCTGTCGAATTACTTGCAACCCAAGTGCGTTTTTCAGGGTCATTGTACCGAGATGAAACCATGCAAAACATCAGAACAGATAAAAAATGATTGGCATATGCTAAATAACTTAGTCCCATAATTGTTTTCCCTAGTAAATAATTTGTAATGCTTTTTGATGAAAAAACGTCGAAATTCTGTATACTGTAGCCGATGAAAATTAACGATATATGTAAAACCGTCGATGCAGAAATTTTACAAGCGAAGGGTCGCATGGATATTGATATTCGTACTGCTTTCGCAGCGGATCTTATGAGCGATACCCTCTTTATCATTATGCGAGATGAAGATCCATTAATGCTTATCACCGGTGTTACAAATTTATCGGTAGTCAGAACTGCCTCTATTCTTGATATACCAGCTGTCATGATTGTAAGAGGGAAAAATGTTCCTCCTGAAACGATTGATCTGGCTGAAAAAAATGAAATTTTATTGTTTCGATCAAAATATATTATGTTTGTAGTATGCGGGCTTTTATACCAAGCTGGCATTCAGGGTGTTTCATGGGAAATGTCGTAACAAACGAGTTACAGTTTACCGTGGGACCTAGCTCTTACGACAGTGTGGGTAGTAAGGCCATGGAAGTAAAAAAATTTTTAAAAGATTACTTCCCAAGCCAAGATTATCTAAGAAGGCTAGGCGTTTGCGTATTTGAAGCAGAAGCAAATCTAGCAATACATACTACTGCAGGAGGCAATTTGTTAATTGTGATTTTTAACAACCGGGTAAAAGTAGTTGCTCAAGACACTGGACCTGGTATTCCTGATATAGATAAAGCACTAACTCCAGGTTTTACAACTGCACCAGAAATGGCTAGACAATTGGGTTTTGGCGGTGGAGTTGGTTTAAACAACATTCAACGATTTGCTGATAGTTTTTGGCTGGAGAGTCAAAAACGTGGAACAACCCTTGTATTTGAGGTATGGAACGATGACTCTACACAATTTGATTACTAAAATACCTTTCGAAATTCTTACAAAAAAAATACAATCTGACCCATCTTTTCACCAGGTCTATGCATCTGATTTGCTAAGTAATGCATTGGCTTCAATAAACCCTGATACTGCCTGGATCACAGTCCAGGTTCATCAGAATATTCTGGGCATTGCATCCATCAAACAATGTCCTCTTATTCTTTTTTCAGAAGGAGCTAGACCGGAAGAGTCCATAATCTCGCTTGCCGAAGAAAAAGAAATTTTCTTGTTAGGAAGTTCTCACCCAACATTTGAATTGTCGGGTTTACTTTATTGTTTACTTAAGGAGGAATCGAGTGGAAAACCAAATCCAACAAACACTTCAGTTTCCACAAATTGACCGTGTAATACGAAGAGAGGGCGGATCTCCTGATGCTCTCATTCAAATTTTACACGGAACACAAGAGGTTTTGGGATATCTCCCAGAAGAAGCACAACTTTACATAGCACAGCAATTAAAAATTCCCCCAACACGTGTGTATGGTATTGTCTCATTTTACAACTTCTTCACTATGGAAAAAGCCGCCAATCACGTTATCTCCGTATGTATGGGTACAGCCTGCTATGTGAAAGGTGCTGGTGCTATCATGAAGAAACTAGAAGAGATACTGGGAACGAAACCTGGTGAAACCACAAAAGATGGTCAATTTTCCTACAACGAGGTTCGTTGTTTAGGAGCTTGTGGTATGGCTCCATTAATAAGTGTTGATGGTGATATTTACGGGCGAATCACACCAGATTCAATCCCGGAGATTTTGCAGAAGTATCAAGACCAATGAAAGAATTGTCCCTTAACATCCTTGATATTTTAGAAAATTCGATCCACGCAGGTGCTACTGAAATAGTCCTCACAATTGAAGAGGATACTCTTCAAAAAGATCATCTTTTCTTCTCTATTCAAGACAATGGTAAGGGTATGGATGCAGACTTTGTTAAAACTGTATTTGATCCTTTTACTACCACAAGTACTACAAAGAAAGTAGGTCTGGGCCTTCCCCTCCTGAAGGCAGAAGCTGAAATGGCTGGTGGCGGAGCAGATCTTAAAAGTGAAATAGGAAAAGGAACACAAGTTTCCTTTTGGTTTCAGCACTCACACTGGGATCGCCCTCCAATGGGTGATATTGCTGGAACTGCTTTAATTATGTTTATGGTTCATTCCACGGTGAGTTTTGAGTATATTCATCGTGTCAATGAATATTCATTCTCGGTTTCAACAAAACAGTTGAAAGAAGTTTTTGAGGATATTCCTCTTAGTCATCCTTCAGCAGTCAAAGGAATCGAAGAATATTTGACCACTTCTATTCAAAAATTATATGGAGGTAAGAATGGCCAAGATTAGTTCTTTAGAAGAGCTTCGAAAGATTCGAAACGATGCAAAAGAATCGTTAAAGACTCGAAGCGGTAATGCAAAAGTACGAGTTTTTGCAAGCATGGGTACTGTAGGTATTGCTGGAGGAGCACGAGAAGCTCTAAAAGCAATGATTGATGAATTAGAAAAACGTAACTTTCATGACGTTGAAATCGTTGAAGGTGGTTCGATGGGGCTTGATAGAGAAGAACCCATCATTCGAGTTGAACGCGATGGATACGAAACTACGTATGGAAAGGTTACCCCTGACATGGCTCGTCAGATAGTCGCACAACACATTATCAACGGACAGATTATTAGCGAATGGGTAATAGCAAGGAACGAAAAATAATGAAAATTTATCGAATTCATGCTCTTATTTGCGCTGGCGGTCAATGTATTTCCGCTGGTGGAAATGATTTTGAAACAGCACTACGCAAAGAAATCCAAAAGCATGGGCTCGAAGATGAAGTACAAATTGTAGAAACTGGTTGTATGGGTGCCTGTGAAATGGGACCCATGATGGTGATATACCCAGAAGGAACCCTGTATATCAATCTGAAACCAGAGAACGCAAGAGAAATTGTTCAAGAACACTTTTTAAAAGGCAGAAAAGTGGAAAAATTCATGTGGAAAAAGGAAGAAGGTCATTTTCCTACTCTGCATGAAGTACCATTTTTTGCTAAACAAACTAAAATTGTGCTTCGTAACTGTGGAATCATCAATCCAGAGAACATTCAAGAGTATATTGCTTATGATGGTTACACAGGTTTGGCCAAAGCTTTGGAAGAAATGTCTCCTGATCAAGTGATTGATGAGATTGAAAAATCTGGTTTAAGGGGACGCGGTGGCGCAGGTTTTCCCACTGGATTAAAGTGGAAGTTAACTGCGCAAGCCAAAGGAACTGAAAAATATGTTGTATGCAACGCTGATGAAGGAGATCCTGGTGCATATATGGATCGATCCATATTAGAGGGCGATCCCCATACTCTCATTGAAGGTATGGTGATTGCTGGCTATGCCGTTGGAGCAAACCAAGGGTATGTCTACTGTAGAGCAGAGTATCCGTTGGCAATTCAAAGACTTCAAAAAGCAATCCAGCAAGCCAAAAGCACTGGTCTTTTGGGAAACAATATCCTCGGTTCCGATTTCTCATTTCAGCTACAAATTCGCATTGGAGCTGGAGCATTTGTATGTGGTGAAGAAACCGCATTACTAAACTCCATAGAGGGTAAGCGTGGCGAACCAAGAAAAAAACCACCTTATCCTGCAACAAAAGGATTGTTCGACAAACCCACACTGATCAACAATGTTGAAACATTCGCGAATATTCCCGTTATCCTATCCAAAGGATCTTCTTTCTTCAATGCCATAGGCAAAGAAGGCTGCAGAGGGACAAAAGTTTTTTCACTGGCTGGACACGTCAATACAACTGGTTTAATTGAAGTTCCATTAGGAATTTCAATGAAAGAGGTCATATTTGACATTGGTGGTGGGATCCCTGGAGGAAAAACTTTTAAAGGAGCATTAATTGGAGGACCATCCGGAGGAGTTATCCCATCCTCCCAACTAGACGTTTCTATTGACTATGAACACCTTAACACTCTCGGTGCAATCATGGGATCTGGTGGTCTTATAGTAATGGATGAATCTAGTTGTATGGTCGATATTGCTAAGTTTTTCCTGAAGTTCACAGTTGACGAATCATGCGGAAAGTGCACTCCTTGCCGAGAAGGCACAAAACAAATGTATGATATCCTTGATCGGATTACTTGTGGTGAGGGAAAGCCTGGTGATATTGAGATGCTGGAGCATCTTGGTAAAGTGATACAAGACACTTCTTTATGTGGTCTTGGTCAAAGTGCTCCAAATCCAGTATTGTCTACAATTCGTTGGTTTCGTGAAGAATACGAAGCTCACATTGACCAAAAAGTTTGCCCCGCAGGGGTTTGTACTATGAAAAAAACATCAACTAACAAGGAGGAACCACGTCGTGGAAGAAAAAAAGCATCTTCTTGAACAATTACATGACATCCAAGATGCAGACAAGAATCATCACTTACCGGCAAAAAAAGTGGTGGAGCTATCTGAAAAGCATGGGTACAGCCCAGCTAAAGTCTATGGAGTTGAAACATTTTACACAATGTATTCAACACAACCTCGCGGTAAACACATCATCCGTATTTGCGAGAATCAATCCTGTCATATGGCCAATGCAAAATGCTTGGTTCATTATTTAGAAAGCAAATTGGGAACATCTGTCGGTGGAACAACAACTGACGGTCTTTTCACTCTCGAATTGAGTAGCTGTTTAGGAATGTGTTCTGTTGCTCCCGCTATGATGATTGATGATGTCCCATTTGGTAATCTGACCGAAGATCGTATTGATGAAATCATTGATTCTTACAAGGAGGGCAAATAATGAAATTTTATAGAATGCATGTCCTTGTTGCTCAAGATACTAGAAGTATAATGGCTGGTGCAAAAAGAGTCGAAGAAGCCCTTAATGAAGAAATTCGATTGGCTGGTTTGGAAGACGAAATTCGAGTCATACCAACTGGTTCCCTGGGTTTTAGTGATAAAGACCAAGTTGCCATTGCGATCTACCCCGACAATATCATATATTGTCCCGTTTTGGTAAGTACCGTACCAGAAATTGTCAAAGAACACTTCTTGAAAGGTCGTGTCGTAAAAGCATTGGCTCATCCAATGGAGCAAAAAGAAGTCACCATGGAAGAACGTACTAGCGAAAATCAAATGAACCTGGACGTTCAAAAAAGAATTCTTTTGAAAAACGTTGGTAAGATCGACCCTGAAAATATTCAAGAATACATTGCCGCCGATGGATATATTGCTCTTGAAAAAGCTCTTTTCGAAATGACCCCCGAAAATGTGATTGAAGAAGTGAAAACTTCTGAATTGCGCGGTCGGGGCGGAGCTGGTTTCCCTACTGGTTTAAAGTGGCAGTTTACTCGACCAAATCCCGGTACAGAGAAATACGTAATTTGTAATGCAGACGAAGGAGAACCAGGCACATTTAAAGACCGAGAGATTATGGAAGGGGATCCCCACAAAATGATCGAGGGAATGATCATTGCCGCTTATGCGATTGGTGGAACTCACGGTTACATTTACATTCGAGGAGAATATGCTCTTTCGATTCAAAGACTCCAAAAGGCTATTGATGATTGTTATGAATATGGCTTTCTAGGAAAAAATATCCTTGGTACAGATTTCAGCTTTGAATTATGCATTCATGCAGGAGCAGGGGCTTATGTTTGTGGCGAAGAAACTGCCTTGATTAACTCCATAGAAGGCAAACGCGGAGAACCAAGAAAAAAACCCCCTTATCCACCTTCAGAGGGTCTATGGCAAAAACCCACACTGGTAAACAATGTTGAAACATTTGCAAATATTCCTGCCATCATCTCCCACGGTAGTAGCTGGTATCAGTCTATTGGTGTAGAAGGTTCTCGAGGCACTAAATTATTCTCTCTTATGGGAGATGTGAACTGGAAGGGTACTATTGAAATTCCTTTTGGTACTTCTGTTGGGGATATCGTACAAAATATCGGTCACGGTGTTCGCTATGATCGACAACTCAAAGGTATTATCCTTGGTGGATCTTCAGGCTCCTTGCTTGTTCCTGAAGAACTGACAACACCCGTTGACTTTCATTCATTGGCTCAAATCGAGGCAGGTCCTGGATCTGGTTCCATTGTAGTAATGGATGAAACAAGATGTATTGTTGACATATGTTTGAATATCGCTGAATTCTTCCGTCATGAATCTTGTGGCAAATGTACTCCTTGCCGAGAAGGTACTGCTCAAATATGCCACCTTTTAGAAATGATTGCTACAGGAAACGGTCTACCTGAAGATTTAGAGCACCTTGAAAAAATCTCCCAGACCATGATGGATTCTTCTTTCTGTCCACTAGGACAAACTGCACCCTCGGTATTAAAGCAAGCCTTAAAAAAATATCACCAAGAGTTTATAGAGCACATCCATAATAATAACTGCCCCGCAGGGGTATGTAATATGAACTTCACAGAGGAGGATTGAAGCTGTGGAAAACAAGATTGTAAACATCAAAATCAATGGTAACGATTACTCTGTAGATAGCAGTCTTACAATACTTGAAGCCTGCCGTCAAGCTGGTATTTCGATTCCAACATTATGCTACATGAAAAACCTTTGCGAGGAAGGTTCTTGTGGGATTTGCGTTGTCGAGGTTGCTAAATCTCGAACACTCCAACGTGCCTGTATAACACAAGTTTACGACGGAATGGACATCCAAACCAACACTCCTCGCGTCCGTCAAGCACGAAAGACAATTTTAGAGCTCATTTTAGCCAACCATCCAAAAGACTGTCTCAACTGTGCTGCTAGTGAAATCTGTGAATTGCGTAAAATCTCCTACGATTTAGGTATTGATGACACTCCTTTTGAACCAACCAAAGAGTTGGATCTCCCTCTTGATGAAACATCGCCATCCGTAATCCGAGATTTAAACAAGTGTATTCTTTGTCGTCGCTGCGTAAAAGAATGCGAGTTAGTTCAATCTGTTAATGTAATAGAAATTGCTGGTAGAGGAATCAATAGCAAAGTTAGCTGTTTTATGGATAAAGGACTAGGTGAAACCTATTGCACCAATTGCGGACAATGTATAAAAGTATGTCCTGTTGGAGCACTCACTGAAAAAAGCGATGTTGAACGTGTATGGGACTATATAGCAGATCCGAAAAAACATGTTGTGATTCAAACTGCCCCCGCCGTCCGAGTTGCTTTGGGTGAAGAATTTGGTATGCCTGTTGGTTCTTTAGTCACAGGAAAAATGGCTGCCGGTATTCGTCGTTTGGGTTTTGATGCAGTATTTGATACAAACTTTGCTGCTGATCTAACCATTTTAGAAGAAGGAACAGAGTTTATCGGTCGATTGACAAAAGTGTTAAGTGGAGAAGAAGCCCATTTACCTCTTATAACCTCATGTTCTCCCGGCTGGATTAAATTTATTGAACATTTCTTCCCAAAATGCCTCCCCAACCTTTCTTCCTGTAAATCCCCGCAGCAAATGTTTGGTGCTGTTACCAAAACATATTATGCAAAAGAGAAAAATCTTGACCCAAGAGATGTTATCTGTGTTTCTGTAATGCCTTGTACAGCCAAAAAGTATGAATGCCAACGACCAGAACACGATGATGCATTCGATTATTGGCAAGAAAAATTGGTATTAAAAGAAGAAGATCATTTCCAAGATGTTGATGCGGCCATTACTACCCGTGAGCTTGCTCGCATGATGAAAGAAGTTGGTGTTGATTTCCAACATCTTCCTGAAGAAAATTTTGACTCACCATTAGGTGAATCTACTGGTGCCGCTGTCATCTTTGGAGCTACAGGTGGAGTTATGGAAGCGGCCTTACGTACTGTATACGAAGTTGTCACCGGTAAAGCACTTCCTAAGGTAGAATTAGAAATCGTCCGAGGAATGCAAGGTATCCGCAAAGCAGATATTCCCATGGTAACTGCTGATGGGAAAGAAATCACTGCCAAAGTAGCCATTGCTTCTGGACTAGGTAATGCACGAGTTCTTTTAGAAGAAGTCAGCAACGGTACCAGCCCCTACCACTTTATCGAGATTATGGCATGTCCTGGTGGCTGTCTAAATGGCGGAGGACAACCCATCAGCAATGATCCAGACGTTTGCCAGAAAAGAGCTGCTGCGATCTATTCTCAAGACGAAGCTTTAACCATTCGCAAATCACATGACAACCCAGAAATCAAAAAGATATACGAAAAGTTCTTTGAAAAGCCCAACTCACACCTTTCTCATGAACTCCTGCATACATCCTATGAAGATCGCGATATGTACGAGCTAGAAAAAGAAAACAACTAACCTTCTGTTAGTTTGGTATCCAATAAAAAAGCCTCCCTAGGGAGGCTTTTTTTATTTGTTTTGTATTGCTTCAAAGACCTAACAATTTCATGTATTTGAGGATCATGCTCTCCCAAGAAAAATACTCTGTTGTTTTCTCGTGTAAATCATTTCGAAGAGTTTGTTTATCAGGTGTTGTAAGTGTGCTAAGTTGATCCAACATATGAACCACCATTCTACTAAGTGAGAAAATGAATTCATCATCAAGGGATATGGGTTGATAAGAAAAATTTGGAAGATATTCTTTGATCAATCCTTGATACAAAGGCATAAAATCCACAAATGCACAACGATCCGAGATCAAAGGAATAACACCGCTTCCTAAAGATTCAAGTGTAACACCACCAAAACTTTCTGGCATCAAAAAAGGGAAGACAGAAATATCAGCACAGCGAATCAATTTACTGACGATAGGTTGGTCCAAATATCCGGTAAAATACACTGCTTTTTGAATTTCATTTTTTGCTGCGTGAAAATAATGATCACGAAATGCTGGATCTTCCATCCAATGTAAAAAAGAACGTAGATACGTTGTCGTATAATGCTCAATTTGTGCATCCCAGAGATCTGGGTTTTGAATCGACTCTAAAAAGAGTTCTTGACGTCCGTGGTGTAAATAGGATATTAAGGTTTCAGCATAGGTTTGGGTAGGACCGTATCCAGTAAACACAAATCTTGCATTGGGATGCTTCTGTAAGATTAAAGGAATTGCAATAGCAAGCATTTGAATCCCTTTTGTCCAGATATATCTTCCAAAAAACAATATCATGGGATGGGTTTGAGTATTAATCGTACTCAAACGAAATATTTCCAGTACATCAGTATCCCAGTAATGATCCTCATTCAAAACCGTCGGTCCAACTTGCGTTTGAGATTTTGTGAGTTGCAATACTTCTTCTAAAACACGTGTTTTAGAAGTCTCTTTTTCTATTGGATGAAATAAATCGGTATCAATACCGGGGAAAATGATAGACATTCGGTTTTCCCATTGGGTTATATCTTCATTATTGTCTTGTATAACAATCTCATGAAATAAGCTTGTGAATTCTTTTTGAATTTCTGGAGAAGTAAAACATATATGGTGAAAATTCTTTAAACCGTCAATGACGTATCGAATTAGTGTTTTTTTCTTTTGTATACAATGAATTGCATTACCATGAATGGTTGCAATGCGATAACAAGTTTCTGGAATCGTAGTGACATTTGATACAATATAGGGCTGGAGTAAGCAGTGATGGGACCAAAGAACATCGATTGAATGATGTTGAAAGATTTCCTCTAAAGCGTTAACATTGAAATTCACATACGTGGCAATATCCTCATCAGACATATAGCACAATTCTCGTGAAATAAAGGGTTGATGATCCTCGTAGGTAAAAACCGGGAGATTTTTCCCAATAAACGGGCGATACAGAACACAACGACCTTTGTGTTTTTGCTCTCGTTTTAAGGTGAGAACAAATTGATTTTGGTCAGGTGAATAGTCCCATACTTCGGATATAATCTCGTAATCCCACACAGATGTTTCTTGGCATACTAGTATTACATCGTGACCCAGATCGACAAGGCTTTTACATGTGTGATACACAAAAAAGTTACTTCCTGCTCCCTGAAGATAATACCCATGGACAATTAAAAATGTCATGATACTCCTCCTTTCTGAGGTGATACAAATAAAGGAAGAAGCGAACTCGTAAAAGACCTTTTCTTAATCGTATCATGGTTTGCACTTCTGTAAAGAAATTACAGGGAAATGGAATGTTTTTTTGAAAAAAAAAAAAAACGGTAGGCTGAAAACCTACCGTTTTTTGTTTCAGTAAAATGTAGTAGTTTTAGTTAACTACCAAGTTCGGTTGCGGTTGCCACCACGGAAACCACCGCCGCGGTTGTCGCGATCTCTGTTTTCACGAGGCTTTGCTTCAGATGCACGGATTTCTCGACCTTGAAGATTTTTTCCATCTAGTTCTTGAATAGCTTTCGTAGCTTCTTCTTGGTTGGGCATTTCAACAAATCCAAAACCGCGAGAGCGATTGGTCATACGATCGCGAATAACATTACAGGATGTGATTTCGCCAAATGGCTCAAAAGCTGCTCTTAAATCTGAATCTTGGGTGTCAAACGATAAATTACCGACATAAATGTTCATATAATTGCCTCCAGCAATTTTTTTGTTGTATCACTAGACTATTATGCTGGAGTGATGTGATCGAACCAACGTAACAGAACTAATAACCAATTATTATACTAGCAAAATCTAAAAAAAATTTCAATATTTTTCATAAAAAATGCAAATTCTTTTTCATTTTTCCAAACCATTTTTTAAAACAAGAGTGCTGTAACTCCTAAAACACATAGCAAAATTCCCGCCAAATAGGGAAGAATTGGAATTTCTTTTTTTCCAAAAAAGGTTCCAATTTGAAGTCCTATAAAGCCAAACACAAAAGAAAATCCAAAAACAGAAAGGCTTGTACCCATAAGGGGAATATGTAAGGTATGGAAAGTAAAGCCAACAGCAAATGCATCAATACTCACTGCAACACCAAGCATTAGATACGTCAGAAAAGAGATTTTCGAACTATGCAAACACTGTGGTTTATCATTTTTTCTTGCTTCTAGAATCATTTTGATGCCAATAAACATAAGGATAGAAAATGCGATCCATCGATCAAACGTTGCAATATAGTGTTGTGCAAAAAAATGTAGCAATATACCGAAGAGAAAGAACAGAACCTGATAAAACCCAAAATTCAATCCAGTCAAAAGCGCAATCTTTGTGCTATATTTTTTTTGAATAACACCCAAGGATATCGAAATCAGAAAAGAATCGACTGCCAACGTAAAACCTATCACAAGAATCCGAAATATCTCCATATTAACCCCATTCAACAAAGAAGAAAAAAACGAAAACCCAACTCGCTGAAAAACAGATAAGTTGGGTTTTCAATCAAATCAAATCGAGGAAGCTAGGTTGTTAGTATTTTAATACAATGGAACCAAGAATTTCATTAACATCTTCGTTGTCTTTGTGCCCTTCACCCTGGAGGGTAATCGTGAGTTTGTTTTCATTTTCAATATTCACAAGCATGGTTTGAGGTAATCCACCGTACTCAAAGGAGGTTTGATAGTAATTAACATCTCCGTAGGTGACAAGCTCTGCTGGAGTTCCACCATAGGTTTGGGCAAAATTTGTTACAGCGGTTTCAGCATCTTTAAAACTCTCTTTTTCAAGCTTGATCAGAATATAGCATTTTGTTGTAGGATTTTCTGCATTTACTAATTTAAAATTGGGATCTGCAGAGACAATCCAAGGTTCTGGGTATTCGAAAGAAATAAATTCTCCATCAAATTGATTTTTCTCAGATACAACATTGGGAGTATCTGTTTGGGTTTCTTTGTTTCCACCCGTACAACCGATAGCAACAAACATAACAGCAAGAACAACAAAAACGGAAAGAATCTTTTTCATAGTAACCTCCAAAAACTACAGAATAATAATAACGAAAAATCAACGAAAGCTAGTTTCAAATATAGAAGTCTTCACTGACTTTGTCAATTGACGATTTCAAAAATAGTCAAAGTAGCACCAGCGCTATATTTTCCATTCTAGAACTAGGTCTAAAAAAGATTGTAGAGCGGGAGTTTTAGGTTGTTGAAACATTTGCTCGCTTCGTCCATATTCAACGATTTCGTGGTTGGACAAGAATAAAATTTTTTCACACGCATGACGTGCAAAACCCATTTCATGGGTTACAATCATAGTTTTCAAACCTTCTTTTTGGAGTTCTCCAAGCATATCAAGTACTTGAGCTGTGTATTCGGGATCTAGTGCAGATGTGGGTTCATCAAGCAAAAGGAGTGTGGGCTTTATTGAAACTGCTCTTGCAATGGCTACGCGTTGTTTTTGCCCACCAGACATTTGATGAGGGTACTTATTCCGTTGATCTTCTAAACCAAATTTATCAAACAAAGAAATAGCAATTGAAAAAGCCTGTTTGGAAGGCATATGGAAAGTTTGTACTAACGGAAGCATTACGTTTTCAATTGCAGTCATATGTTCAAACAATCCATCCGATTGGAAAACAAAGCCAATCTTTTTATGATACGATTGCAATGACTGGCGATCATATTGCAGTTGAAGATCATTCAGAAAGATTTCTCCTGACGATGGTTGAATCAATCCCCCCAACAAGCGTAGGAAAGTAGATTTCCCTCCCCCAGAAGGTCCGATAATTGCTACTGAATTGATTTCATCTTGGAAGGTTATATCATTCAGTGCAATTTGACTGTCAAAATATTTGGAAACAGACTTAAGCTCTACGTTCATATTGAAACCTTCTTTCCAAATATCTAGAAAGAATTGACACACTAAAGGTCAATAGAAAATAGAGAAAACCAACGAAAATATAGTTTTCAAACATCCTGAAATTATCTGCGGAAACTTCTTGGGTCGTCTGCGTTAGTTCGATAACTGCAATGACGGAAAGCAGGGAAGAATCTTTAATGATAGAGGAAAATTGACCTGCAAGAGCAGGTAAAATTCTCGATAGCACCAGGGGAAAAGTAACAAAACGAAACGTTTGCACTGAACTAAGACCTAAAGATAGAGCAATCTCGTACTTCTGTCTTTCGATACTTTGAATTCCTCCTCGAATAATTTCTGCAATATATGCGCCTTCAAACATTGATAGTATAAGAATTCCCGCAATATAACGATTGTCCATTCCCCAGGCAGTACCAATGATGTAATAGAAAAAGTAAATCTGAACCAATAAGGGAGTTCCTCGAATAATCTGCACATAGGCTAGGGATATGTATCTGATAAACAGTACTTTGCACTCTTGTGTGATTGCGGCAACAAGCCCAATTAGAAGACTAACACCCAAACTCCCAATGGAAATCATAAGGGTCATCAAAAATCCCATAAAAAAACGCTGCCGGAATGGAATCAAAGTCTGGAAATTCAATTTAAGATCAATCAGATGAACAGAAATCCAAAAAAATCCAATGAAAAGAATCACAACAAGAACCATATGGAACCCTTTGTGAAAAAGAGCTTTTAATGTTCTATTACGAAGGCTTTGGTCATGTTCCATGGTTTAAAAAAACCATGGAAATCCCAAAGAGTCAAAAATTTCTTTTTCCTTCTCTAGATACTTCTTCGTGATAACATCAAAACCACCATCGTCTTTGAATTCTTGAATAAAAGAATTCATTTGGTCTAGAAGTTCTGTTCTACCAGGTTTCAATGCCATGCCCCAATTTTCTCCATCTTGGAAAGGAATCAAAATGGCTTCAGTTTTATCAGGATGAGACTGATTTTGTCGGTAAATAGTAAGTTGATCATAGATAAAGGCATCTGCTTTGCCTTGTACAACTTCCATGACGCATGCATTCTCTGATGTGAATGAATGTACTGTGGCTTTCGTTAAAGAAGTGGTTGCATAGATATATCCTGTTGTTCCTTTTTTTACTGCAATCACTCGATCGTTTTGATTCAAATCTTCGATCGAATGAACTCCGCTTTTGTTGTTGACCAGTAAAGCAAGATACGAGTGTGCATAGGGTATGGTAAAATCTACTACTTCTTCCCGCTCATCAGTAATAGTCATCGAAGAAATGATAACATCCACCTTACCTGTTTGTAAAGAAGGAATCAGCCCATCCCAGTTAATGTTCTCAATATGTACTTCTTTTCCCAGATACTCCCCTAGTGCATATGCTAAATCAACACTTACACCCATGGGATTACCTGCTTCATCTTTTGTTTCAAAAGGTGGGTAGGCTAACTCCATACCTACAATCAATTTGTTGGATTGGTTATTGTTGCACCCTAGAGTGCATGAAAAAAGGAATAGAAAAATCAGAAAAAAGGAACCAATTTTGTACATATTTTACTCCTTCTCTCTACAAATCTTGGTTTTGTAGAGAACCTAAAAAAACTTTGACAGTGTGTTCAATGTTGTCATTAATAAGCGGTATACAGTTTCCTTTTAAAGGAAAACCATCCATTGTGATAAATTTTACACCTTTCTCTAAATGTTCTGGGTTCAACACTGTGATACGATATATTGTATCATGATATTTGTATTTGATAGAATATTCTTCCCATGTAGATGGTATACAAGGATCCATAAGAATTTCATCTCCTTGTTTTTGAAATCCGAGTAAATATTCAAGACCAGCTCTGTACAACCAAGAAGCAGAACCTGTATACCAGGTCCAACCACCTCTTCCAGTGTTTGGAGTTTGACTATAGACATCAGCTGCAACCACATAGGGTTCTGTTTTGTAGGTTGAGTATTCTTTTAGATTGCTAGTATGATGAATAGGATTCAACATAGAAAACAATTCCCATGCTTTACTTCCCTTGCCCATTTTGGCATAAGCAATTACAACCCATGCAGCTGCATGTGTGTATTGCCCACCATTCTCCCTGACACCAGGTAAATAGGATTGAATGTATCCTGGTTCCGTTTCACCTTGATCAAAGGGTGGGTAGAGAAGAGTAGCAATCCCATATTCTTGCATGATTAAATGATCCTGTACAGACTGCATGGCTTGTGATGCCCTTCTCGGATTTGCTGCACCGGATATCACTGACCAGCTCTGAGCAATTGAATCAATCTTACATTCCGTGTTCACAATGGAACCTAAAACAGTTCCATTGTCAAAAAAAGCTCTACGGTACCAGTTACCATCCCAACCATCTTTTTCAATCGCAGCCAAAACTCTGTTCATAATATCCTTGTATCTGCCTGCTCTATCGGTGTCTCCCATTTTTTGGCACACTGGAATAAACAGGTTGAGTACAGAATACAAAAACCACCCAAGCCATACACTTTCTCCCTTTCCTTTGTTTCCCACTGTATTCATGCCATCATTCCAGTCTCCAGTACCCATTAGTGGAAGTCCATGCACTCCAAACTGAAGAGAAATCTCGATGGCTCGGATACAATGCTCATACAAAGATGAGGATTCTGATGAAATAGAAGGTTTTTCATAGCGTTCTTCTTCGTGATTTTGTAGCGTAGGAGAGTCTAGATATGGAACATTTTCTAATAGAATATCCCAATCTTCCGTAATTCGAACATACTCCGCTGTTGCATATGGAAGCCATAGTCGATCATCACTGATACGTGTTCGCGTCCCTTTACCGGAAGGTTCATGCCACCAATGTTGGACATCTCCTTCAAGGAACTGGTGCTGGGCATGGAGAAGTATTTGGTTTCGACATAAGGTTGGATCGATATGCGCAATAGATATACAGTCTTGCAACTGATCACGAAAACCAAATGCACCACCAGACTGATAAAAAGCTGATCTTGCCCACATCCGGCAAGAAATGATCTGGTAGGGTAACCAACCATTCATTATTACATCAAAGCTTTCATCAGGTGTTTTAACTTGTAGAATTTGATGCTTTTCTTGCCAAAACTGCTTTGTTTCAGTGAACGATTGCTGTACTTTCTTTATCTTTCGATAGCGTTGCGCTAATCGGCATGCTTCTTGCTGATTAGATCCTACGCCAAAGATGAAAACAATTTGTTTGGTCTCGCTAGGTTCTAATTGAATGACTCCTTGTAATGCTGCACAAGGATCATATCCAATCCCGAGATTGCCGGAAAGTTCTTTGTAGTGTAGGCTTTCGGGCGAATCTAAGGTTCCACATCCGAAGAACTCCTGTCGGTCTCCGGTTATTGTGACCTTTTCTAAAGATGTTGCCAAAAAGGCAACCTGTCCTGGGAATTCGTCATTGGTTGTATTCTCTATAAGCACATTGGAAGGGCTGCTGAAAAAGGTACGTATATAGGGAGAAGTAAACTGATCACTCACTCCCAAAACAGGGCGAATATAGTTTGTTATTGCATATTTTTTTGGTAGAGCAGTGTCGTTACGAAGGGTGATTATACTGATTTTCACAGGTTGATTACGAATGACAAATTGAGTTAATGTCTGATACAATCCATGGCTACTATGTTCAAACTTAGAGTACCCAAAACCATGCGTGATTCGATACGGAACTCGCTGTCGGATTGGAGAAGGTGTTAAGGACCATATTTCAGCGGTTTCTTCATCACGCATATAGAATGTTTCACCCGGAGGATCTGAAACAACATCATTAGACCATGGTGTTAGTTTATTCTCACGACTGTTTCCATACCAGGTATATCCTGAACCCAGATCAGAGACAAGACAACCAAAAGAATCGTTTGAAATCACATTGATCCAGGGAGCTGGAGTACAATACTCATATCGTAATAAAATTTGGTATTCACTTCCATCAGGAGAAAACCCACCAAGTCCATTAAAAAACTTTAAATGGTTGGTTGTAAAATCAATCGATGGGTATTCAAAGGCTTTTGTGAAAGGCACCATTTTCAAGGGGGGTGGAAGAACTGGTGTGGTGATCTGATCTTCAAGAGAGCGTATTCCACTTCTTAAAACAATCCGTGCATAAGAATAAAACAAAGATACATCCTCGGGGAGTACAGCATGACGTTCAAGTATGAAAATGTCTTTCCCCCCTTTCGGAATATCCGTGATTTCACGTGATGATACAATATCGGAAACAAGTCTTTTTAATGGTAAATTATACCCAACTTCTTCCTCAACAAGCAGGATTAAATCTACTTTAATATCCATTAAATGCCAATATTCATGAGCCTGGAGAATGTCATATAGAATATGCATGGATTCATCTTTCTTAAGATGAACTAAAACAATGGGTTTATCACCAGATATTCCGTACCGCCATAATCCCGATTGTCCCTTGCAGTTCGATAAGATTTCTTCTTGGTATTGCCGTCTTGATGGACTGATCATAACGATATGGGAAAGCATATTCTGGTACAATTCCACCTCTTTTGGATCTAAGTTTAAATAGTTTGTTTCTACATGGCTTCGTGTTAACGCTAGCTGAAATGCAGTTTCAATTTCATCAGCATTGGAATAACGTTGTATTTTGGTTAGTACAGATTCTCTACTAGCCCCTACAATGGAAACAAAAGAAATGGTAGCTTCTTTTTTAGGTTCTAGTTTCACCATCACACGCAAGCTCATTACAGGGTCCAATACAGCCCCTACAGAGTTGGAAAGAAAATGTCCCTTTTCAATGGAGACAGGATTTTGTATGGAGTGTCCTCGTCCAATCATTTTCATTCGGTCTGTTTCATATTGGACATCTCCGTATGTTTCTTTTGATACAACGACAGCATGAGCTAACCAATTGCTTTTATCGGTTTCAGACCTGGGTCTTCTTGTCGCTAATAAACATCGTAAATCAGAACGGACATCTGTTTTTACAAACAAATTACTAAAAGAAGGATGGGCAATATCGTCTGATAATGATGTTAAAACGACTTCGGAATAACTTGTGATTTCTAGTATACAAGGGTTATTACCAGTGTTTCTCACAGTCATTCTTCGTATCTCTACCGGATCGCCACTTGTTACAACTACTTCTGTTTTGGTTTCAATATCTCCATCTCTTCGGGTGTATACTGCTTTATCAGATGAAAAAAGTACATTGTACTGATCGGGTTTTTTTGGCAAGGGAGCATAGGTAGCAGACCAACAATCATTTGTATCCACATTACGGATAAAGAAGAATGTACCATAGGAATCCAGCGTCAGATCTTCTCTCCATCTACTAACTGCCATCATTTTTGTACGACTATACCCTGTTCCTTTGTCGGTCAACAGTATGGAGTAGTTTCCATTGGATAGTACATGGACTTTTGGAAGATACAGATTAGGAGAATCAAATCTTCGTACCGCACTAGATTTGCTGACTTGAGTTTTGTCCTCTGGTCCGTGACTTTTTTTAGCATCTTTAGTCAAGACAAAACTCACGGGACTTTTTTCTTGTAACAATAACGATGCACTGTCCACGCATGGGTTCTGGTGAAACCGTTGCTGCATTATACCATCATGAAACAGATTGTTTAAGGCTACAAAACTCATCCCCTGATGATGGGACATATAGGTTTTCACAATTTTCCTTTGGTTCCCAAAAGTTAGACGTTCAGGAGTATAGTCTCCTGCTTCATAAAACCCATATGCGCCTTCTAGTCCAACTTTTTGTAGTTCTTGTAAATTTTTAAGTGCTGCATCAGGATCCACCATGAGTGCTAGAAAGGTTGCGTATGGTGCCACAACTGCATCTTTTACAAGGCCTCGTTTTAGCCCAAGCCAGGGAATTCCGATGGCTTTGTACTGGTAATCGTGATTCTTATCCAATGAATAAAAAGCTGACTCAGAGGAGCCCCAAGGCATGTTTCGTTGTTTGGCATATTTCATTTGACAGCGAAGAGCAAATGCATAGCTTTCATCTAACAAACTATGCTTGTATTTTTTCATAATGAGAAGGGGCATTAAATACTCAAACATCGTACCAGTCCAAGATATCAACCCCTTGTATCCATCCACAGTGGTCAGGGTGCGGTCCATTCGAAACCAATGCGTAGCTGGAACAATTCCTTTTGCGATACACACATAACTTGTCTGACGTGCTTCTGATGCTAACAAATCGTAAAAAGAAGGAGTTCGTTTTTGAGAATCCATAGCATAACCAATGGAAAACAACTGCTTCCGTTTGGAATACAGTGGTACAAAATCCATTGTGTCGGCAATTCTCTCTATGCAGTCAAGAAGATTGTGTATTCTTTCTATCAATTGGAGCATTTGTGTATGACTTTCAACAAGATGATTCTTCAATGTAGTAAGCCATGCAATACCCTCTTGTAAGTTTTGGTATCCTTCCTTGTGAAGGATTTTTTCCATCGTCTCAATGTCTCGTATAGATGTTTCGTATATAGCAGGGAAATCTTCTAAAGCATGATTCTTTTCACAATCTGATCGAAGCTGCTTGACCATTTCTACAATTTTTGATGGTACTTTGGATTCCCTTAAATCCAGGGGAATATTCCTAAATAGTTCCATGGGAGGATAATGATCATGAAAATCCTGGTGAAACATTCGTACCATTGTTATTACTTTGGTTTTCCAATGACCTTGTTTCATTTCATCAAACGCAGGATAAGACTCCAATTGGTCCATTACATCTTGCCAAGAAGCAAGATTGATTGGTTCAATTATGGGAAATGTAAAGCATAACATCATATCTTCGGTACATTGGATACCTTCATCTCCAGCGCAATAAAGAGTATCGCGAAGACTTTGCAACATGCTCAATTCGACGAGAGGTTTGTGTAAATAGTCTTTCAATCCTTCTTTCAGTGTTATCATATAGCTGAGTAAATTCCCGCTATCTACGGTTGAAATATAGATTGGATGCAATGGTTTAAGCGTGCGAGTATCAATCCAATTGGGAAGATGACCATTCCACTTTTCAATCGAATCTATGGTTGCTATCGTTTTTTCTAAACGATCAACCATCTCCGTCGTGGAGATGAATCCAAAATCTCGTGCTGAAAGTACTGATAACAATCCTAAGCCGATATTTGTAGGACTCGTGCGGTACGCAACACCACGCGGAGGATCTGTCTGATAGTTGTCAGGGGGTAGATAATGATTCTTCTCGTTCATAAACTCTTCGAAGAACCGCCATGTTTTCCGTGCGATCATTCGTAGGTGTTGTTTTTGTTGCTCCGTCATATCAACAGATTCCTCCCGATAGTCTTGGCTAATCAAATATCCAATAAATGGTGAAAAAAACCACGCAAAACCAAATCCTATGGCAGAGAGTTGAACTGAAGAGTGCATATACAAACCAATCAATCCAAAAATCACTGCAAAAAATACACAGATGCTCATGGAAAAAAGATATCGTATAAGAGTATTTCTTTGATACCTTTCCACAATGGCTGCTGCAGTCCATTGTAAGGTATTTTTCTTTGTAATAAAAATTCGCACTAATGAGACAGTGATTGCATGGAGCATAAGACCTGCTGTGTAAGGTAGAAAGAAAAGCTGGAGAATAGATTGCAGAAGCAAGGATTTTAAACCCGACACCTCATGGGTATAGTGTTTGAATTTACGGTGCCAAAAGTATGGAGTAAAAAACTGATCAAAAAACTGAATTAAATAAGGAGAAAAGAGGGAAACAAAAAAGAGAATCATCCAACTTGTTGATTGATTCGGATAAACCATGATAGCAAATAGAAGCAAAACAATATAAGAAGGGGCAATAAGGCTTCTACGAAGATTATCAAACATTTTCCATTTTGAGAGTAGAGATAGTGGATTTTTTACAATCTGCTGATTACGATTGCGAATTGTCCTCCAGAAAAATGGAAGCAACTGCCAGTCCCCTCGTACCCATCTATGGAGTCTTGAAGAGTACGATAAAAATGTGGAGGGGTAAGAATCTAGCAATCGCAAATCAGTGACTAGTCCCGTTCTAACAAAAGCTCCTTCGAGCAAATCGTGACTGAGAACGGTATTGTCAGGAATTGCCATTTTGAGAATTTTCTGGAATACTTCTACATCGTATATTCCTTTTCCCGTGTATATCCCTTCCTCGAAAAGATCTTGATAAACATCTGATACTGCATTTGCATAAGGATCAATCCCTTTTTGACCCGTATAAATCTCTGAGAAAAGAGACCGATTTGCGCTATCTGCGGTAATCTCAATGCGGGGTTGCATGATAGCATATCCGTCTGTTACAATATTCCTTTTGTAATCGACCAATGGTTGGTTTAATGGATGTGCCATGGTGGCAATTAGTTTTTTTGCAGTACCCAGGGGAAGAATTGTATCACTATCCAGGGTGATGATATATTTGATGGGAGGTAACGATGGATTCTTACAAGATAAATGACAAAAGCTAGTGTGGGAACATCCCAAAATCAAATCATTGAGCTCAAGAAGTGCTCCCCTTTTGCGCTCCCATCCAATCCAAATATTATTTTTTTTGTTAAACTGACTTTTCCGATGAAAAAAGAAAAATAAGTCTTGTTCTCGTTCTGGACAATACTTTTTGTTTAATTCTTCGGTGTGTCTTAATGCTTCTTGGATGATTTTTTCTGCATCTTTCACCTGGGGTTCTTTTGAATCCTTGAAAGCACCCACAATTGCAAAATAAAGGTTTTCTTCACGATTCGCAAGATAGTGTTTTTCCAAATGACCCAGTAATTCGTGAACAGTTTCTACATCAGGTAGAAGTGCAGGAATTACAACCAATGTAGTCATGGAAGAAGGTATTCCATTTTCAAGGGATAATCGAGGAAAAAGAGTCGGGGGATAGAATTTGCATATCAGCCAGTGTACAACATGAATCACAATCTCTGATATCGGAATCCACACGATCAAAGCGATCAGTACAGCTGTAACAACCGGATGTAAAGCTGTAACTTGTTGTAATCCAAACCACGATGCTAGTCCCGTAAGTGATAGAGTAATTAGGGCAATAGAAAGTACATAGCATAACACTCGAATTGGAATGCTTTTCTTTGCATGGTTTCTTTTGTGAGTACTTTTTTGCCTGTGAATCAGCTCCGTTTTCCCATCTCCAAAAATATAATATCCTACGTGTGTTTTCTTACGAATTTCAATATCGTCAACTTCTCGTTCCCTCAGAGAATCTTTTGCCTCCAAGGAAAGAGCAATAACCTCTTTAGCAAGATGAATTTCGGATACACGTAGACTACGGGCAGTTTCTTCAAGAATAGAGCGATATCGGTATCGAGTTGCAACATCCATTTGTGAATAAGTGCCATCAGGATCTTCCATCAAAACTTTATCTACGATACTGGCTGCATCAAAAAAGCGAGTCCAATCAAAAGTTGAAAAGTAGCGTAAACTCGTTATACAGTTGCCAATCGACAAGGTATGAAGAGATTGCATACTATGTACTTTTCGAGCCACTTCTTCTGTCGTTGTTCCAAGTTTAGAAAGTCTTTGGTTCATTTCTTGCAGTATAGAAATATAACTCCGACCGGATCGTCTCAGATGAAAAAACAAATGTTCAATAAACAACGGATTCGTTCCGTCAATGGTTGCTAAACTTTCTTTAAAATATCGCATTCCTCGGCTTGTATCAATGACATCATTGTCCATCCAGTCTTCAAAAACCTCATCTGCTTTATGCCATTGTTGTTGGGTGTTAGCAATTTTTTCACAGAGATTTCGAATCGTCTCAATTAGGGCAAGTTTTAAAAATATTGGGAAAGCCCAAATTTCTCGATCATACAGAACACTTTGGGATTGGTAGGACTCAATATATTTGGTTAAAAGTTCTTCATTGAACTGACCATCCGTATGGGCCACCAAATCCATAGCAACTCCGAAAATACGCGCATAACCCTCAAAAGGACCGGATTTTAGAATAGGCAATCGGCGATAATCTTTCATCCGAAAATCTTTTCGGATTTGTTTCATCTGCTCTTCAATCATATAAAAATTATCCAAAAGCCATTCTGCAGCTGGAGGTACTGATTTCTTTGAGAGAACATCTGCATTAAGAGATGAGTACACCGACAAAATGTAGTCGTAATTTGCTTTCATCCGCGGTATGGGAAGATGGAATGTTGTTTTTTGGAGAGAGATTGAATGCTCAATGGCATTCTTTTTAGCAAAGTCCCATAAATCTTCATTGGACAAAGCAGCATCTCGAATATAGAGCTTCTGGGTACTACGTATTCTTCGTAATATTGCATGAAGCAATACGCTTACCACCAAGATAAAAAAACCAATTCCAAGAATTGTCCAATAAAGATGCATTTGACATCCTTTCTACATGTTCTTGTAATCGCAAACTTTAATCAAAAGACAATCCATGAATGCACGAATATCCACAGAATGCAATCGAAACTTTACTTAATACCTATTTGCTTGCTTCTTTCCTTCAAGTCTTCTAAATCTCGGGGCTCATCAAATGTTTTCATGGCCATATTTAAGACCATTTTTGCATGTTTCTGAACAGCTTTACGCTGCGTTTCAGTCAACACGCATTTATTCACTGTAATTAGCGCTTCCATTAACCGAATAACCACGGTTGGATTTCCTTTGGAGTATTGTCGAATTTGATTAAATGCAGCATCCAAAACACTCTCGTATGTGATTACATTCAAGATCAGACGGACATTTCCTTCTTCGTCATAGATGTACCGAGATGGAAATTCTTTTTGTGCCAAATACACCATGGTGGCAGAAAGATTATCAATGCAGGTAATGGCAGTATAAGGATCATTGATTCCTGGCGACAAAGCTCTTTCTGCAATTTCCACCATTTGGTGGATGAAGTGTTCTACATCCTGCTCTTGTGTTCGAGAATTACCAATAATAAACTGCCTTTGAATTCTTTGGATGATGTCTGCATCGATAGTGCTATTGGAGTAAATCATTCCTACTTCGATAGATTTTACAATATAAACTCCTGGTCGAGAGTACACTTCAATTACTGATTGGGTGTCTTTTGCAATAGAAAATAGACTTTCATTATACACATACTGTAAGTATCCATTTTTCCCTCCAGGTATATATTGCTGATGAGTGTAAAAGGATGGATGGAATGTAGAACATTCGTCATTATCCTTACAAACGGTCGTACCAATATCTTTGGGAAATAGAATGTCAATATTTTTAGATTGCATCTGAGAAACTTTTGCAATCACATCGTTGGCTTGAATACTAACAGCGATATGGTGGATGAACAAAACCAACAACACAATGTTTGCTCCTGCAGCTAAAAGAGCTACTAATACTGAAAGAGAAGGAATAAAAACTACAGTAGTATTGTCTTTAATAGCGTTTAACACAACAAGACAGTACATATAGGTGGAAATGTAAGAACCAAGAACAATTTGATTCAAACGTTGGTACATAAAGTTTCGAATCAGCCTGGGTCCAAATTGAGAAGATGCAAGAGTCAATACAACCAGGGTGATTGAAAACACAGTTCCAGCAACACCGATCATTGCTCCTGCTATTGTCGTCAAAATGCTTCTTGCAGAGTCAGCACTACTAATAAAAATATACCGCGACAATCCTTTTTGAGAAAACCGAGTAATCGAATCAATTCGGAGCATAAGAACTGCGAGTACAATGAATACCAGGATAGTAAGAACCGGTACAAACCAAAACGATGATTTTATCTCGCTAAAATACACTTTTAATTTCTTCAAAAAGATCTCCTTCTAGCATTTATCAGCTTCAAAGTAAATATCTTCGAAAGGAAGTGCAACAATCTTTTCTCTCTTTATTGTAACATAGAAAACTCACAATTCTTCCTTTTAGCCTTGATATACTGTAGTAAGATAATAACATAAATACTAGTTTTTTTTCTTTCTTTCAAATCCTAGACGCTGAATCATCCATTGCAATCCAACCCCAAGCATACTTCCTATCGTATCAATCATCACATCAGTCCATTGTGCACCTCGGCCAGGAATAAAAGCCTGATGGAACTCATCCGTTAAAGCATAGAAAAAACAAAACGCAAACGCTATCAATGTTTTTTTATTCCTATTTCCCTTCTCCATATGCATAGACCAGGCAAACAATAAACCTAGAACAAAATACAAAATGAAATGTGCCATTTTTCGTAAGGGACCATGGATATCGCTGCTTTGAATATTCCATTGTGGGAACATAAGCTCCATCCATTGCATCAACCAAAGCGCAGTGTTAGAGCTTAATTCTTTCGAATCAACAGCAGGTTGAGAAGACAAGTAATAGATCAAGCCCAGCCATAATACAACAATTGTCCACCGTATCGTTTTTTTAACCATGCAAGTATTGTACCAAAATCATTGATTGTTGCATCAAAGACACAAAGAAGACCTGAAGAAGCAATCATGGTATAATGCATATGGATTTACTATCGAATCATTAATGGAGCAATAATGATTGAAGTTTTGCATTTACGAAAGCAATTTAAAGTATATGAGCGAAAAGAAAGATTGCGAGATGCTTTCTCCTCTTTCTTTTTTCCAAAATGGAAATGGGTACATGCTTTAGAAGATGTCTCGTTCCATATCAATCCTGGGGAAATTATTGGTTATATTGGTCCCAACGGAGCTGGCAAATCCACTACTCTCAAAATAATGAGCGGAATTCTTCTTCCCACTTTAGGCACATGCAAAGTGATGGGAATGATTCCCTGGAAAAACCGCATTGAGTATGTCCGCCAGATTGGGGTTGTTTTTGGACAGCGATCACAGCTTTGGTGGGATGTTCCCGTACTAGATTCTTTTCTTTTGTTAAAAGAAATCTACCGAATCGAAGAAAAGAAATATAAAACATCGCTTTCAAGGTTAGTTGATATTTTGCAGTTGCAGGATCTTTTACCCAAACCGGTTCGGCAATTAAGCCTTGGACAACGAATCAAATGTGAAATCGCAGCCTCTCTTCTTCACCAGCCCTCTATATTGTTTCTAGATGAACCCACCATAGGATTAGATGCAGTAGCCAAAATTGCGATTCGGAAATTCATCCAAAGAATCAATGATGAAAACAAAGTAACCGTTATTCTCACCACCCACGATATGCATGATATCGAAGCTTTAACAAATCGCGTGATTTTGATTGGAAAAGGAAGAACACTTTTTGATGGCAACGTATCGCTTTTAAAAGAAAAATATACAACTGATCACAGCATTGAAGAAATCATTGCACAGGTATACACAGAGTATGAAATATAGACAATCCAATGTTCGGTCCTACATAGCTTATTTTTTCCTGCAGATTAAACAAGGCTTGCAATATCGAACAGCAGCTTTTGCAGGAGCAATCACTCAGTTTTGCTGGGGTTTTATGCTTCTTTTCATCTTCCAGGCGTTTTATCAAAGCAATATCCAACCTCAACCCATAAACTACACACAGGTAGTTCAAATCATCTGGCTTCAACAGGCATTTCTAGCATTTTTTGTATTGTGGTTTCGAGACAACGATATCTTCACTATGATTCTTACTGGTTCTATTGCGTATGAATTATGTCGTCCTATTCATTTATATTCGTTCTGGTTTGTCAAACTTATTTCTGCCAGGCTTTCCAGTGCTTCCCTGCGGTGCATTCCCATTTTGCTGATTGCAGCTTTTCTTCCTGCTCCATATTCTCTCAATTTTCCCCCTACTACGGAGCATTTTCTTTACTTTGTTCTTACCTTGTTTCTTGGATTAGTACTTTTAGTCGCTATTTCTATGTTTGTCTACATCTCCACTTTCTATACCTATTCTGCTGTTGGCTCCATGCTCCTTTTTGCTGTATTTGGAGAATTTTTTGCAGGATTGATTATTCCTGTTCCTCTCATGCCACTATGGCTACAAAAAATTGTCTATGTTCTACCCTTTCGATATACATGCGATCTTCCCTTTAGAATCTATGCTGGCCATATTGGCATCCCTGAAGCAATCGTAAGTATATTTGTTCAACTAAGTTGGATTCTTTTACTAGTCTTACTTGGTCGATATTTTCTTCAGAAATCACTCCAAAGAGTGGTTGTTCATGGTGGATAGATGAAACTGTATTTTCGATATATCTCCATGCTACTTAAATGTCAAATGGAATACCGTACATCGTTTCTCCTTCTATCATTTGCTCAATTTTTTGTACCTTTTTTGGTGTTCGTTTCCATTTATTTATTGTTTCAAAGGTTCCCTAATATAGCTGGGTGGAGCCTTTATGAAGTTGCTTTTTGCTATGGAATCATCCACGTCTGCTTTTCTATCAGTGAATGCGTTGGGAGAGGATTTGATTCCTTTTCTCCCTTGGTTCGCAAAGGTCTTCTGGATCAATTTCTTCTGCGACCCCAGTCCATTCTGCTGCAAGTTCTAGGCTCTCAATTTGAGTTTACTCGCATTGGTCGATTGATACAAAGCCTTGTAGTCCTGAGCTTTGCGATCGTACATCTGGACATTATCTGGAATTTCCAAGCTATTGTAACACTCATCTTTATGATTGTGGGAGGTGTTTTCATCTTCATAGGAATCTTTATGCTCGGAGCAACATTGTGTTTCTGGACCATTGAGGGTATAGAACTGGTCAATATTCTCACCGATGGTGGTAGGGAGATTTCTCAGTATCCGCTGAATATCTATCCGGAGGGAATTCGACGTTTCTTTACGTTTATCATCCCTTTTGGTGTTGTTAACTACATACCACTTCTATTTCTAGTAGGGAAATTGGAAGCATCTTCTATGTTGGTCTCCATATTGTACACAGCAACCCCTTTAGCAGGAATTCTTTTCATTTTTCCCTGCATTTTCATTTGGAATCTAGGATTGCGTCACTACTCGTCTACTGGATCGTAATCCTTAAAAAAAGGAAAACCTAATACCAACTTAAAGAACCTT
>NPIE01001727.1_pt1:42500-72500 | contig 73761 bp, 70 predicted proteins | sample 8637661 | NCBI WGS metagenome assembly NPIE01 (sample SAMN07420842, study PRJNA396082) | bioreactor metagenome | isolation source: sample BA12 brine-fed electro-methanogenic bioreactor BA | place: Japan: Kochi | collected 2016-12-09 | reverse complement strand
AATCAGTACATTTTCCTACTATTTCGTGAGATATACTAATCCTCAGATCAGATTGTCTTAGATCATGAATTGAGTTAGGTTTGACCTATAACTCAACCTTATTTTAAATAAATATTATTTGTTTTCAGTTACAGAGATAAATTCGGATAGAGAAGTTAAGGAATTATTGCCAGTGACTGAAAAAGAGTTAGGGGTGTTTGTTTATGCGTAAAGTCGTATTAGTGGGTATTATTTTAATGTTATTTGTGGCTGCAAGTGGTGTTTTCTATCAGCAACAGGTTGAAAACCAGCAAAAAACGCAACTGGTTTCCCTAGTTGATCAGGCAGTTCAACTCATTGAACAGGATGGTGAAAATGCATTTGCTGAGCTTCGCAGTTCATCCTGGGTACACAATGATAGTTATATTTTTGTATGGAGAATTGGCGGAATCCGTGTGGTTTACCCTCCGGATCCCAGTGGTGAGGGTAAAAACATGACGGGCCTAGTGGATTCTGCCGGGAAACCCATTGGTAAACTTTTCATCCAGACTGCAGAAAAAGGCAGTGGATGGGTGGATTATATGTGGCCCAAACCCGGTGAGACAGTGCCATCACTGAAAATAACCTACATAAAAAAGGCACAGTATCAAAATCAAACCTATCTGGTGGGATCTGGGGTTTATATCTAATTATACCTCATTTAGATAGCACATTCTAGAAATTAAAACCTCTCCAACATCTTCCCGTAGATATCCCGTAGTTTACCATCGGATTTTTCATAGACCATTCTCAGGATCAATTCTGGTGTACTGCGGGCAAAGTAATTCATCCGGGGGGTACGATCCACAATAAGGTTGTACTCCTCATCCAGTCCCTGGGCTTCAATCCCATCCACTCGAACTGCGGTGTTCTTGAGTATTTCCCTGGCCATATGGGTTACAATCACGGCAAAGGATTCAGAATCCTGAATGAAATTTATGAAACTGGAAATTATCTTCACCGCAGCTTCCAGCTCGGTTATGGCTTCCAATTCGTCTAAAAGAATTAATTTATCTTCTTCCCGCACCACAATGGGCATGAAGGTGCTCAGGAATGATTCAAATGCCCCGGCATCCAGGGAACGTTTCTTACTGAAGAAGTACAGTTCATCAACCAGTTTCACCTGGGCCTCCCGGGCGCACACTGGTAACCCCATCTGACTCATAATACTTATCTGGGCCAGTGTCTCTAGGAGGGTGGTTTTACCTCCACTGTTGGCCCCGGTAAGGAGAGCCACATTGTCGGGAGACTCCAGACCATAGTTAATCCTCTGTATGTATGAAGAATCTTCCCGTGCTAAATTCAGATGCAGGCCTTCCTTAAAGCAGAATCCATCCCCCATCTGGGGGGCGTGTAAATCATAGTAATAGGCGAAACAGCCCAGGGCGAATTTGTAATCAAATTCCAGAACCTCCTGGATTTCTTTTTCCACCTCACCTTTAAGAAGATAAAGCTGGGAAGCAGCATTAACCTTTTCTTCAAAGACCCTCACATATTCTTTACCGAGTTCTTGTTTTTTAATCCTTTCCAATTCTTGTTCATCGATCTCCAGAGGATATTTCTGGATAAAAGGATCAAAACTCACCCCAGTATTATCTTTAATCTTTTTAACGGTGTCTTTAAGGATTTTGTCAAAAATTTCCTGGATCTTGGGGGACATGCCCTTGTTCAGAAGGTCCAGCACCTCTACCCCCGAAAGATCAACCTTCTTAATGGCATCTTCCAGTTCTTTATCTGCCCATTCCTTGGCCTGATTCACCGCAGTGTCAAATGATTTTTCATCAACACCTGATGCCTTAAGAGAATCCAGTATGCTTAAAACATCCCCCAGGACAGAGGGATAACCTAATATTTCCCTAATTTTTAATATGTTCTCCAGGAGAGTCTGATTTTCCTGATAATATGATAGAACTATCTCTGGAACGATCTCCAGGTCTTCAGCATTACAGTTAACCATGGCCAGGTTGGGAGTGTTGTCCAGTTCCAGTGCACCGTCCCGGTAGACGTAGATCACCAGTTCGAATTCATCCAGACTTCCCACTTCCTGAATATGGATGATCTGGGCGTACTGGTTTAGTTCACGATCCATTAAACTGGAGTAGTCCTCCCGGGACTCTACCAGTATGGCCTTGGAAGTGTCGTATCGTGGCCGGGTAGACTGGGAAAAGTTCACATTTTTAAATAAATTTCTAAGTTCATCCCGTGGAAGATGAGCCGCTTTCTCTTTAGCTTCCATAACCATTTCCAAGTTTTTCTGGATCAGCTCCGGGTTTTTGCCCGGACCAAGGAGTAAAACCCGGTTTTTAGCATATTCTGTGTTGGTATAATGTATTATACGTTGAACAATTTCTTCGTATATCTGGACTGCCCTTTCAGTTTTTAAAAACTCCTCTGAAGGATTACCTAAAACTGTGTTTATGATTTCCACCGCTCTGCGCTGGCTGACTCCTTCCATACTTGCCAGACGGTAAACTTCATAGTTACTGGCTGCCTTAAAAAATTCTTCCTGACTACCGAAATGATTGATGATGCGGGAGGCTAACTTATCGCCTATGCCTTTGATATCACGTAAATCCAATATACCACCGTACTTTTTACACTTAATTTAGTAGAACTTTTAATTAACCTGATATTAGTACTTGACTAACTTTTAACTATCCGCACTGATAGATGATGGATTAACCTGCCAATTTCTTTAATTAATAACCAAGTTACCTAAATATAACTTCCACATCAACACGTAATTAATATAACTGTAACTTTTATTAATACTTTGGATAAGATTTAAGAAAACTAAAAAAGATAATAAACACCACGAATTAGCTATGAATGTTTTTAAAGTTGAGGAATGATTTCTAATGGATTTAATAGTATATATATTAATTCTTTTATTAACCGGCACATTCGTGGGATTTGCTTCAGGCTTACTGGGCGTTGGAGGAGGTTTCATCATGGTACCAGTCCAGTTCTTCCTCCTCACAGCATTGGGCATTGACCCCGATACCTCCCTCAGGGTGGCCTTTGCCACCAGTTTAATGGTGATCCTACCTACGGCACTAAGTGGGGCACTGGGGCACTGGCGCCGGGGGGCAGTACTAACTGGTCCGGCTATTATTCTGGGAATAACCGGGATAATGGGTGGTGTTTTAGGGGCCGTAATATCCAGCCAATCCCCGGCTGCACTGTTAAGTTTCATATTCGGGGTACTGGCTTTGGGAAGTGCGCTGTGGATGATTGCATCCCGGTATCCAGAAATAGATAAGGATCCCTCACACCCAAAACAATCCTACCTATTCTGGGGATTTTTAGGAGGGTTTTCCTCCGGATTGTTAGGTATAGGTGGAGGAGTGGTCATGGTGCCCCTTTTAAATATTCTCCTGAAGTTTCCCATACGTAAGGCCATTGGAACCTCCACAGCGTTTATCATATTTGCATCCCTGGGAGGAATAGTAACCTACATGTTCACGGGAATCAATGCCACTGGCTTACCTCCCTACTCTGTAGGGTATGTTAATCTACTACAGTTTGCGGCTTTGGCCGGGACCAGCATCCCTATGGCCAGAGTGGGGGTTAAAGCGGCCCATAACATTCCTGAAAAAAAGTTAAAATACATATTTGCCGCCTTACTGATCTACATTGCCCTGAAAATGATGGGAGTCTTCCAGTGGCTGAATTTACCTCTATAAAATCAATTATTTATTCCCTTCATCCCTAACCTGGAGGAAGTTCCCAGTGGTAATTCCTCCGTTGGATACTTTTTTGGCCTGATTTTTAAGGGAATTTAATCTGGCTCCCAGTTTAGAGGTATTGGCCCGGGTTAAATCCACGGCTTCCTGGTACAAGGATATCATCCGAGTTAGGTAATCAACTGGCTTGCCACGGGCATCAATAACCAGACTATTTACTCCGCTACGGTTAAGAGCAGGGAGGTAATCAATTAGGCACAGCTCCACTGAATTTGCAATATGGGTTCGGCATTCTTCATCAATTTTAAGGGGAAAAATCCGGTTTTTACCATCTTTTATTCCGAACACATTCTGAGAGGAGCCTCTAAATTTTTCCACCATGCTTTTATCCGGAAGTACGCAGGGAAGACAGTCTTCACTTACAAGGGCCTCTAAATTACCCTGAACCAAGAATTCAACTAGTATAGAAGAGTGTTCAATTCGTATTCTGGAAACAACCTGTTTTAACTCCTTCTGGGATAACTCCGGGGATAAAGTGATACTAGTTAAACAGTTTGAACCACCATCCTCACGGATTAGTTCCAAAGCCGCCATATGATTCCAGATATTCAGGGCACGGGAACCATAGCAGTCCCGGGGGGAAGAAATATCCTTCAAAGCCCAGAATGCCCCTAAACTCCCCACCATCACTCCGGAAATGTTCTTTCCAGTGTCATGGTTAAGGATACTAATTGCACCCTCTAAAAATCTTTTACTGGTAATATCTGGCAATTTCCAGATTAAAACAGAATCATATTCCTGGCAACGGAGAGCTGCTTCTTTTAAAGAGGAATCCATCAATTCAAAATAGTCACTGCCCGGTTCTAAACCGATTAAACCATCCGAAATTTTTCGGGCACAGTTGGTATTTATTTGGGGCTGGAAATAGATTCTGCGACATCCGGACTGGAGGGCAGCCTCCACAGAAAGAAGATCGTCAACGTAGACCGCCAGATCTAGTGACGGAATAGTTTTGCCTGGTTGGGAACCATTTCCCTCAACACTTGAACCATTTCCCCTAATATTTGAATCTTTACCCTCACTATTTGAATCAGTTCTCCCACTTTCTTCATCAAATTCCCCGGATCCAGGGTAAGCTTTCAAGGAGGAATTAAAAGACACATTGAGTTGGTTTAAACGGGTTTCCACACTTTGAACTTCTTCCCCCGAGGGTCGATACATTTCCAGAAGTTTATCCTGAATTTTTTCCAGGATCTGTCTCCTTAAATGATTCAAATTACCAAGGGGAGTGAATAAACCTCCCGGATAATCCAGAGATAGATTTTTGACTAGGAAGGGTGTACCACCAGTTTTTTTCAACTGTTTCCCAATTGTCTCAGTTGACAAAGGCCTTTTAATAGCCTTTTCCATGGCAAAATCTGCTTTAAAATCAATTTTAACAGTTTTTCTACCAATAGGGGATGCAACTACCCGGATAACTGGGACCATCTCTTCATCCCAATGAACTTCAATGTCCAGGGGGATTCTGTCCGGTAACTGGGGATCATTAACCATATCCTGGGCGGCATCAACCAGAGACTTTCTACGAGTTAGGAAGACTTTGCTCCCATTTTCTACTTTTTTCCTTAATTTTAGGGATAACCTATCCTTTCCAGCAACTGGAGGATTACTTTCCAGAATAGTTCCCCATAGTTTGTCTACTTTTTGGTACCTTGATTGTTTGAAGAGTAAACCATCACCTTTTATGGGTTTAACCCTACTTTTGAGTCCAATGATGGTTTCACCACTTCTTTTATTAAAATCAATCACCTTTCCCAGGTACAATCCCCGGTTACCCGGATTACTCCTCCCCATCATTGACTCACCGGAGGCATCCATAACCCAACCCTTGGTCAGTCCCCGGTTGAAACACATTTTGAGTTTAGAGATTTCCTTTTCATCTGGTTTCCATTTTCCGGCAGCTATTGAGTCGAGTGCACCACGGTAAACCTTAACCACATTGGCCACATATTCTGGGGGCTTCATACGTCCTTCGATTTTTATGGAATTTACCTGGGCCCTGGCTACCTGGTCCAGATAGGGATAAATGGAAAGATCCCGGGTGGAGAGGAGGTAATGATCTTTCAGGGGAATCTCTTCTCCTTCCTGATATTTCCCATATTTATCTGTCTTGGTCTGGATTAACTGGTATTGTTTACGGCAGGGCTGGGCACACATACCTCGATTACCACTTCTACCTCCAATAAAAGATGAGAGAAGGCACTGACCAGAATAGGAGTAACATATAGCCCCGTGGCCAAATATCTCCAGTTCTATCCTTCCAGACAGTTCCTGGGCTGCCTCTTTAATATCGCTAAGGGACATCTCCCGGGCAAGGATCACCCTTTTAAAACCATTATCTACGGCCCAAATCGCACCCTGGAGATTATTAATGGTCATCTGGGTGGAACAGTGCAGGTCCAGGTCGGGAACAAGTTTCCGGGCCAGTCGGGCCACACCCAGATCCTGGACAATCACCGCATCCACTCCCTGACTGTAGAGCTGGTAAAGATTTTCACTCACCGCAGGGAGTTCGGATTCCTTTATAAGGGTGTTCACTGTAACATAAACCTTCGCGCCACGTATATGGGCATATTCCAGGGCGTATTCCATTTCTTTTACACTGAAATTCTGGGCAAACTGCCGGGCACCGAATCTTCTACCCGAAAGATAAACTGCATCAGCACCAGCATTAACACTGGCTTTCAGGGATTCCATGGATCCGGCAGGGGCTAAAAGTTCCGGTATATTGTTTTTCATACATCCTCGGATAGGGTGATTTAAATAATAAAATGAGTCACATAAGAGATATGCAACGGGTACCATACAACCAGAGTCCCCTTCACCAACGGGAAGCAAAGTTCAAGGATGGTACACATGGTATACTATTTGTATAGGGTAAAATGTATATAAAATTATAATAAAATCCCAATAAAATAATCCCTGGGGAAAATATGGAAACAAAACAGCTTTTAAAAACCTTAAAAATAGTTGTAATCCTGGCACTTATCTTAGGAGTTATAGGTGCAGTGTTTTACCTGATTTACGGGTTTACCCTTCTATGGCAGGCCATGGCAGCTGGTATTGTAACTGGATTTTTACTGATCCTCCTTTTCATATTACTGGGTTTGACCATTTACTTATGGTTAAAGCTGGTGCTGCTGCGACGGGAACTGGAAAAATGCCAGAAAGAATTGAGGATAAGAAACCAGGAAGACTCGGGTCCTGATTATGAAAATTAAAATTCACCATTTATCCGGGTATTTTGTTAAATAAAACTCCTTGCTAAAGAGTTCATTGAAAGTCAGTGATGAACTAGATCAGTGATGACTCATAGTGATGAAATTTTATTATTCTAAAGAAAATAAATCAGTTATACTATCTAAACAATTAATTTAACCATACTTTGTGTGTTATCATGAATCCCTATTTAGAAATATTAAGACCTGGAAATGCAATAATGGCGGTTATTGCCATTTTTTTAATGGCAATCATTAGTGGTAAATTCACCTTAGAAGTATTAATGGCAGCAGTGGTAGTTTTCCTGGTTACCGGGGCAGGGAACAGTATAAATGACTATTTTGACCACAAGATCGATGCCATTAACAAACCACAACGCCCCATTCCTTCCGGGAGAATTTCCCTTAGAGGAGCATTAATATATTCAATTTCCCTATTTGCCGTGGGCATAATCATCGCCTTTGCCATAAACTTGCTTCTGGGAATTATCGCACTTTCCAGTTCCCTGTTAATGATCTACTATGCCCGGGACCTGAAAACAAAGTGTTTAATTGGAAACCTAAGTATTTCATTTTTAACCGGGTTATGTTTTGTTTTTGGAGGCATAGCAGTGGAACAAATAGCAGTTTCAATTTATCTTGGTTTTTATGCCTTTTTAATGACAGTGGCCCGGGAAATCGTCAAGGACATGGAAGACCAGGAGGGTGATAAAGAGGAAGGGGCTACCACTTTGCCCATAGTGTATGGTAACCGGACTTCCTCCCTATTAGCTGCCCTTTTCATGATAATTGCCAGTGTTACCAGTCCAATACTCTATTTTATGGGTGTTTTCAGTGTTTTTTATCTTCCAGTGCTCTTTTTGGCCATTGTAATCTTCCTGTACAGTGCGATGTCCATATTAAAGGACCAGTCCATGGAAAATAGTGGGAAAATATCCAAAAGAATCAAGTTAGGTATGGCCATCACCTTCGTGGCCTTTGCCGTGGGTTCGCCCTTCCTATGGTCTCTCTTATATTAAAATAATAGTTTTTTTTAAATCTAAACTTCTCTAAGTATTAAATAGTCTCTGGAATGTCAGATTTATCTTAATCAACAATGTAAAGGTAGATCCGGTCCTTTCTATCTACTTTAACTGGATCCCATCCTTTGAACTTCCAGACATAAGATACAATCCGGGTTCCGGGTTCAAGCTCCTGCTGGAGTTTCTCCTTCAATTTGTCATTGGTCCGTCCCCACAGGAAAAGAACCACCACCGTAGCCCTACTTATATCCTGGTGGAAAAGGTTACCCCAGATGATCTTCACCTGCTGCTTGAGTCCTAGCCGGGTGATCCTAAACCAGGACCACATCACCCGCAGGGGATCAGCTTCCACCCCCACTCCCAGTGCATGGTATCTCTGGGCGGCTTCAATTACTATCCGACCATCCCCGGAGCCCAAATCATAGACCAAGTCGTTGTCACCCACTTGGGCCATGTCCAACATCTTGCGAACCACCCTCATGGAGGAAGGGGAGTAGGCTGCACCAATGGCCAGTGGCCAGAGCATGGAAACGGAAACTACAATTACTAAAATTAATATTATAGGAATCAGGATATTAACCAGGTCAAAACCCCCAAAATGTCAATAAATGGGTTAACTATCTATTTTTAAAGATTAATCTATCTTCTTTTAAATTTTAAAGAGGCACATATAATTAATTAGTTATACAGTAAGATTAATAAAGATATAGAATATCCGAGGAGGGTTTTGATGGATAAGGATAAAAAAGAAATGAAGATCAAAATCGTTAAAAACGGACCTTATATTGTCTCTGGTGGTGTGCCCCTTTACCAGCAGGTAATAGTCACGGATGATGCCGGCCACACCAAAGATCTGCTGGATGAAAAACAGTATCCGGTTAAAGAAACTTACACCCTGTGTCGATGTGGAGAATCCAAGGACAAACCATACTGTGATGGCACACACGTTGGCACGGGTTTCGATGGAACTGAAACTGCCAGCAGAAAACCCTACCTGGAGAAGGCGGAAATATTTGAAGGGCCCGAACTGAAATTAACCGATGCCCATGAATTCTGTGACCACTCCCGTTTTTGCCTCAGATCAGGAGGTATACGAAATTTAATTGAAAAATCCAGTGACCCGGAGGCAAAACAGACCGCCATTGAAGAAGCCATGATATGCCCCTCAGGGAGACTGGTTTTATGGGATAAAAAAACAGGCGAACCTTTTGAAAAGGAATTTGAACCCTCAATTGTCTTAGTCCACGATGAACAGAAGAAATGCCAGGGTCCAATATGGGTGAGAGGGAAAATACCCATAGAATCAGCTGATGGGACACTCTACGAAGCTCGTAACAGGGTTACTCTCTGTCGTTGTGGGAAATCAGAAAATAAACCCTACTGTGACGGTAGCCACTGGATGACTGCCCAGCAGAAATTAAAATTCAGGAAAAAATGGGGTTTGGATGAGGAATAAAAAAAGTACTCAATCCTCCAGCCAGGGATTCTTGAAAAAGTCGTACCAGTTTTTCAGGGTCTCCTGGTCGTAAATATCCAGTTCACCGAGTATATCCCTGGCAAATTCCACGGAAGCTATGCCGTTTGCGGTGATCACCCCTTTATCAGAAACAGATGGCTGGTTAAGGTATAAATCACTGCCGGGATAATCTCCTATTAAATCCTGAAGGTACTCTTTTCCATTACTGGTATGTTGTGCAGTTTCCAAAAAACCATGGCGGGCTAGAAAAACGGTAGGTCCACATATAGCGGCCACTGGTATTTCCAGTTCCCGGAACCTTCTAACCACCGGCACCAATGGGGTTAATGGACTTTTTTCCAGTAACTCCCCACCGGGTAATAGGAAAAGGGCAGCATCACCATAATTTATCTCATCAATGGTGTAGTCCGGTACTATGGAAACTCCTCCCACCGTAGTTACCGTATTCTGGTTAAGACCGATAGTTTTAACCTGATATTTTTTTGATTTATTTATTTCAGCAATTGCCAGGCCCGGTTCCCAGTCAGACAAACCATCAAACACCAGTAAATAAGCAGTTTTCATATTTTTCTCCCTTGCAGTTTACTAAGTTTTGTACACAAGTATATAAACCTATGAAAGTTTCTATTAATCAAGATATCAATGTAGATGCCTTTCATTAAATGGATCTGTAGGCAATCCTAAGATAAGTGTAAATTAAGTTCCAAGCAGGGTGTAATATGAGTCGTTTCTGGGGATATTTAAGTGCCATAATAGTGGCAATGCTATTTGGGGTTTGGTATTCCCTGGATAAAATATTACTGGGTTACCTGCATCCCCTGGTGCTGGCGGCAATGGTTTACACCCTGGCCAGTATGTTCCTGTTATTAATAAGAATTTCACCCCTAAATTCCTCCTTACTGGAGGTTATACACCGCCAAAGCAAGGTGGAAACTCATATCACCGGGAAAAACTATGTAACCCTCTTTTTGACCGCCATTTGTGGTGCAGTCATGGCCCCGGCCCTGTACTTAAGTGGTCTGGATCAGATTACCGCAGTGAATGCCGCCCTCTTATGCAATGTAGAAATACTGTTCATTATCATTCTGGGTGTACTCTTTTTAAAAGAGACAGTTAAAGCTAAAGACATACTTGGTTTTGTGTTTCTCTTATTAGGGGCTATATTTTTGAGCACCAATAATTTGCAGGGCATATCTTTCCAGCAGAACTTAGGGGGAAGCATCCTGGTTATTTTAGCCTGTTTCTTTTGGAGTATGGACACCACCCTAACCAAATTTCTGAGTAATAAAAGGGACCTGTTCTTACTCACGGGAATCAAATGTGGAATAGGGGGGCTGATTTTAGTGTTAATAAGTCTGTTTATGGGTTTGAGCTTCAACCTTCCTTTAAATGCAGTACCCCTACTTTTGTTTGTTAGTTTAGGGTGTATGAGTGTTTCCATGCTTTTAATCTATATCGCCATCCGTGAGATCGGATCCACCCGGACTGGTTCCATATTTTCCACCAGTTCATTATTCGGTGCAATTGTTGCCTTTTTAATCCTGGAAGAACCTTTAGGAATTTTCCAGTTATTCTTTGGCCTGTTGATGTTTGCCGGTATACTCATTTTGTATAAGGAGGTAAACAAAGATTAATCACCAAAAAGAATTCAAGGTAGAAAATCAAATTATTCCGGTGGTTATAATTAGACCATTCCCTGTGATTGAAATTCCTAAAATCTGAAACTTTCTATTTAGACGATTTTATTAAAAAAATTAGAGGTTGTTATGTTCTCTGAAATAATTAACATCACCGAATCCTTCATTGTGGCCAATGTATCCTGGGCAGTTTTCATAGGTTGCATATTGGAACAGATAATTGTGCCAATTCCTGCCAGCTTAATAGTTTTAAGCTCCACTTTCCTCCTGCTGAAGGGAACCAGTTTTTCACTGGCAGCGGTGGGAACTTTGCTGGTGAAGGTGGTCCTACCTGCTTCCCTGGGAATCACAGTGGGATCCTTTGTGTACTACACCCTGGCCTATAAACTGGGGGAACCCTTCATAAAACGGACCAGTAAGTACCTGGGAGTTTCAGTTGAAGATGTGAAAGAAGTGGAAATAAAATTCAAAAAGAGCCGTTATGATGATATTTTCATGTTCCTGGCTCGTTGTTTCCCGGTTATTCCCAGCATAGCCATCAACCTCTTCTGTGGTGTGATCAAGTATGACCTGAAAAAATACATCATCACCACCTTTCTGGGGTCAGCAGTGCAGATATTTGGTTGGGGAATGCTGGCCTGGTTCTCTGGAAATATCTACCTGGCCTTGGAGGATCAGGTATCATTTATAGGTAACTTAGTAACGGGAATTATAATGGTGGTGGTTATAGGTTTCATAGTACTTAAAAGACGAGAAAAAAAATTAAAAATGGAAGAATAAACAGTTAGGGGTTGATCACTGCAAGAACCCTTTACCAATATCCCCTAATGAAATAAATTGTTAACTCCCTAAGGGTGATTTGGGTGAAATTGGTATAAAATTTGGAATATTTATTTAAACCATACTTGTAAAAACAATTGCTATGGAACTGGTTTAACTGATAATTTAGGTAAGTTTCCAGTGGAGAATATGGCCCCTTGCAAAAAGGTATTCGGTGGTGACCTCCCATTATCATTACCAGGGGAATTTATGCCCAATTTATACATAAATTCGCCGAAAGTTACAGTCTACACCTCCATGTATTCCCCGGTAATGAAGGATCCGTATGTTAAACTCTAAACAGGATAATTTCAGATACCACCTCAAAAATAGGTTAGTTGGGGAATAATAGCAATATTCTAACTTAATCTATTTTTTTGAGGCCATATAAATATGTAAAACAATTTAAGGAGTGGATAATGTGATTAAAGAGATTATAAAATGGAGAACAGTGATAATTGGAGCAGTAATAATCTTAACATCCTACATAATTTCCGACATTATTTCCGGGGTAAGTTTAATATTACCGTCATTTTTACTGGTAGGGCTGGTAGTTGGTTTTATCATAAATGAAACTGAGAAGAATGGAGCCCTTAATGGGGTTGTTTTAGGGGTAATTGGTGGAATCATCACCAACGTCATCTTAATAGTGATGATGTACCTGCAGGGTTACGGTGACTTTATAGTCAGTATAATCAGCACCGCCCTGATCTACTTAGTACTGGAAATAGTGGTGGCCACTGTGGGAGGAGTGTTTGGTTCATTACTCCGGATTGAATTTGATAAAAGTGAAATGGAATACGAAGAAGTGGAAGAATAGATTTTTTTTAATTCTTCCCCTATTTTTACCTTTTTTAGTTTTTACCTATTTTTCAAGGCTTTTTAACCAGTCAATTGCCTCCTCGGCTATATCTTCTGAAATATCTTCGATCCAGTCCTGTTCACTCCAGGTGCACACATCTTCCTCTTCAATATCCCCCACCAGATCTTCCACCCGGTCCTGATCCGTGTACCCACCCACGTTTGATTCACAAAAACTGAACTCCTTATCATGATTATCGAATAAAACATTCCAATTTCCAGAATCTCTGAGTTCCCAGTACCAGTAATAATTTTTAATTACCTCTTCCCCGGGATTTGGTTTGTTATATGCCTCTTCTTTTTCATAGCCAACAATGAGAACTTTATCTCCCATGTAGATATGTTTCTCCCACAGATCATTACCGGCATGTGCTTTTTCCAGTTCTGTTTCTTCTATTCTCTCTACGAGTTTCTCTTTCCCAATCATTTCCATAACCCCTAAGAGACTCCTATTTGGCAAACATGAAGATTTCCTAATGATAATTTATGGTGTAAATTACACTTATCTTTTATGTGTCATCATGAAGGGGAGAAGGTTAATAAAGTATACGGTTTTTAAAGCTTTAAAAATTGGAAATTCTCGGGTAATGGTTAGAAAACAACATACGGCGACTGTAATGGGAAATAAATATATATTAAAAACTTCATAACTACTATAAATCTACTTTACAATAAAAGATATCTGATTCAGTGGGCAGGTGATGAGAAAATGAAAGTCAGTGAATTTATTGGAATGAAAGTTATAGATATAGAAGCCAGAGACGTGGGAAAGGTAGAAGATCTGGGGGTTACTATAAAAGAGTCTTTAGTTGAACAGATTTTTATATCCATTGGTTCTACTTTTGGAAAAAAATATTTTGCAGTTAGAACGGATGATATAGCTGCAATAGGGGACTATGTTCAGGTTAAATTTGACGGTGAAACCCTGAAAAATATGGTTAAAACTGATAAACTGGATGATCTTGCACCCAAAGAACAGAGATTTAAAAGCCTGGAAGGAAAAGTAGTCCTTACCCGGGAGGGTGTAGAAGTCGGCAAGATTCAGGACCTGGTAATTGACCCCGAGGGGAGTATTATCCACAACGTGGTCATCACCATGGGAGGAACCTTAAACCGGAAGCATTTCCACGTATCCAACAATGATATCTCCGAAATTGGGGATTACATGATTTTGAAGCTTTCCAAAGAACAGATCGAGGAAGTGGCCATAAGTTAAGTCTTCCCCTAACAAAAATCTACAGAGTTCAGGGGATGGATCTCGAAAATCTTTTTTTTAGTAATTACTTATTTTTTTGTAATTATTTTTATCAATTAAGTAAGGGAATAAAAACTTTGTATTATATAAGTAATGGAATCAAATTGTAGTAATTAAAATAAGAGAATTTAACTCATATTCAACTAAAATACTTAATTAGGGCTGGTAGCTCAGATGGGAGAGCGTTGCCTTCGCAAGGCAGAGGCCGCGGGTTCAAATCCCGCCCAGTCCATCTTGCACGAATTCTTTTCTCGGGATAAACTAACAATTAACCCAATTCATCTAAAATGGCCTCGATATCCTTTTTAACACTGTCAACACTTCCTGCGGTGTTAATTATGTTCCAATCTTTAGCCAATTGCAGGGCCTTCTTTCTAACCTTGATCAGGTCTTCCCTATTTTCAAACATTTCCTCTTCGTCCCGTTTTGACATTCGCCCCAGGGACTCTTCCGGTTCCAGATCCAGGAAGAACATGTACTCTGAGGTGGGTAAAAACAGGGTGAACAGATGATAGAGGAGTTTGGCTAGAGGGTAGGGTAGGTAAGCCACTCCCATGAGGTAGCGGACCATGATAATGTTATCAGATTTACCCTGGTACTTGCGGACAGAGCGGATAACATCCAGAGCATAATATAGGGAGGCTTTGATTTTATTAACCTTCCCCCTACCTAAAAGTGCATCTTTTGCCTTTTTACCGTAAGGATTATCAGTAGAGGGATGTTCCCGCAGTATAACACTTTCCCCCATGGACAAGTATTTTTTTTGCACTAGTTTGGCCTGGGTACTTTTCCCAGATCCGTCTAAGCCGTCAATGATAATAAAACGCATGTAATCATCCTGTTATCCCTGTTTTTAGATGGTTAGTATTAGATAGGTTATAACCGCAGAAAAACATGCGGTGATGTTATCCAGGCCTTTGGGTGTTATTCCTTCCAGTATGGTGGCAACCAGGGCCACACTCACAATTACCATGGGCTGGACCGGCACGGCATAGTACATTAAAACCACCCACAACATACATATAAGGACAATAAACATGGTCAAGGAACCTTCTAAGCTTTTATTGTCTCCGGTTAGGTTATATTTTATTTTACCATACTTCATACCAATCAATGAGGCCATTCCATCCCCGTAAGACATGGCAGCTATACCCACGGCTATGATCCAGGGTTGATCAAAGAACAGAAGTGCCAGAACAGTCCAGGAGATGGCGTAATAAACCAGACCCAGACCATGCCCCGAACCCGATATCCGGTCTTTTATTTTCAGGGGAGAATTGGGGCTGATTAAAAAAGTTAAAAGAATAAAAGGTGCAGCCGCTAATAAAGCCATAACCCACCGGGATTGGAAGAAGGGTAATATAAATAAAACGTTTCCTACCATGATATGCAGGAACTTTCTACTGAAATTGGGATATTTCTTGAGCACTTTCTCGGAAATTACCAATAAAAGTATCACATATGCATAAACCAGTATTAAACCAATGATGTCGCCACTATCCATAAACCTTAGTACTTTCTCCCTATATAAGAGAATTTGGGTTTGTATTTTGGGATCATCCAAATGTAGATTATTAATGATGTCTAAGTGACCAACTGCCATGTTCTGCTAAAGAGAAGATTACCCCGGATATGTGGTGCAGGGGAATAGAAACGAAGGTTTTTGAAGGGGAAGATTGGTGAAAATTAGTGATAGGGGGAATCTTTCCAAGTGGTCCAAAGTTTTATTAATTATCTGGGGGATAGGAAGAGCTATGTACATCTGTTTGGAAGGAATTGATGGTGCTGGAAAATCCACGCAAATGGAGAGACTGGCCCAGTGGATTGAAAACTGTGGATTAACTGTAACTCGCATTAGAGAACCCACAGATTCACCAGTGGGTCTACTTATCCGGGAAATGCTTCAAAGCCCCCAGGCACAGGATGAAGGATTTCAAAGGACATTAGCACTACTATTTGCCGCGGACCGGACTCTTCTCATGGATACCATCAGCAAGGAGAAGGAAACTGGACGTATTGTTCTCAGTGACCGTTCATTCTACTCCAGTCTGGCCTACCAGAATGGGGAAGAATGGATAGCCCAGATAAATCAGTATGCCCTGGAACCAGACCTGGTCATACTCCTGGATCTGGAAACAGAAAAAGCCATTGCCCGCTGTGAGGGTACGGATAAATTTGAGGAGGCAAGTTTCCTGGAAACTGTTCGCCAGAGATATCTTAAACTGGCTCAAGAGCATGGTTTCATGGTAGTCAATGCCAATAACGGTGTAAATAAGGTACATGAAGATATAAAACGAATAGTAGCTCCTAAATTGGGAATGTGTATCTGATTATTTCTCCTATGATTCCGTAAATGTTCTACGTAAATGGTTATGGTTCTACATTGGGATGTGGGGTTCTAAAAAAGATTAGGTTATCCTGGTTGGATAAAAAAGTAGGTAGAAGTCGGGACAGATTAAATTTTAATGCCCAAGAAAGGGTAATTTATAAAAAAAGAACAATTTACAAAAGGGAAAGCATGCAATTAAAAGGGAATATATTGAAGATTTTAAAAAGAATCTAACTCTTATTTTCAAGTTCCCTTATACGTTCATTAAGGGCCTTTACAATGTGGTCCTGGGCATTTTCAAGGTTTTCTTTTGTTCCATACAGTACTGGGCCGTCATCTGTGTTTTTTAATTCCAGACTGAATTTAGTTATAATATTGGCCACTATACTTTGGGTAATTCCGGCGGGAATTCTCATTTCATACAGCATTGTATCTTCAGCAGGCAGGTCATCTTCCATACGTCTATCTTTTTCCATAGGTATCACCTAAAACTTCATTTCTTGGTTAAATTCTGTATTAACCTTAGGCTCTGGTTAATTCTGTATTAACCTTTACCCATGGTTAAATTTATTATTACCCTTATTCTGAATTCCTCTAACTATTGGAGATAATTCCGCACTGGTTCTAAAACTTGGATCAAACACTCCGCAACTCCATTTTTAAGGTCAAGGGGGTGTAGATCTCCGGCCCCGTACATTTTTAATAATTCTTCCTGACTTAATTCTAAATTTCCCCCAAATTTCTCCGGTCTTTCAATAAGAAGGGTGTCCATTTCACTGAATATGAAGTGATGGGCAATTTCCAAAACAGGATTTCCCTCTACTTCCCCGGCAGGACAGTAACTCTTCTTGATCTTTTCCCGGATCACTGCGGGTTCATCATCGATGGCAATGAAGTTCTCTTTACTGGAGGACATCTTGTCCGAGCCATCGGTACCGTGGAGCAGGGGGGTGTGAATACATACCGGGGAATGGAACCCTAACTTGGGTAGATTATCCCGGGCCAGCATATGGATTTTCCTCTGTTCCATACCGCCCACAGCCAGGTCCACCTCTAAAAACAGCATATCCACCACTTGCATTAAGGGGTAAATAACCTCGGCCACCTGATGATCCTCAGCACTCCGGGTTATCTGGGCCATACTTCTCCTGGCCCGGGTTAAAGTGGTGGAGAGGGCTAACTGGTAAACATTCATGGTGTAATCTTCCCTGGTCTGAAAACTACTACCTAAAATGAATTCAGTATCTTCTGAAAGCCCTAAAGCTCTAAAACAACGCTTATTATATTCAGCAATTTCTTCAATCTCTTCTAAACTCCCTTTACCATTGAGATAGGCGTGAAGGTCTGCCAGAAGAATTTTTATCCTGAAACCTGCCTTCTGCAAGTCTATCATCTTTTTAACAGTGATGGCATGTCCCAAATGCACTTTTCCCGATGGTTCATATCCAATGTAGGCGGTTTTTTCGTCTTTTTCCAGTTTAGCCTCGAGTTCTTCTGGAGTTATCACTTCCAGGGTTCCTTGTTCTATAGTACTTAGCACTGAATTCTTATTCATTGTATTTCACCATCATGGATTGATTATTGAGAATTTAGTTGGTTTGATTATTTTTAAAACCAGTTTTTAATTCCATTGATTTATCTAATCAATTAATCTAATGATCTTGGAATTATTAAATCATTGGGGGTAAGCAAGCATTTATCTATTTTTTCTCAGGGTCAAATTTTTTAGGGGATTTTGGGGGGATGATGTAGAGCTTTCCCTTAATTTCAATCACTTCCACGGAATCTCCAATGTTTAAACTGGCCAGCTCGGGTAAAATATCCAGATCCACTGGTTGGTAAGTTTCGGGGTGGAGTACCTGTATTTGGGTAGGGGATTTGGAGGTAACGGTGGTGGTTTTAACATTTTCTTTCTGGGCCACCACATCCAGGTGGGAGTATTCCCTCCAGGATAGGGAGATTTTTCCCAGGGTCTTCAAATCCAGAACCATTATTTTTCTACCATTTAAATCAGTTACCTGACCCAGGTTATCAGCGTAGGCCAGGAAATCTCCCTCCTGAAAGGAAGGAAGTCGTAGGGATATCCATATCCGGTAAAGATCCTTACCTGCAGATTTATCCCGACCCATGAGTCGGGGTGATTCTCCCAGTGTTCCTCCCATCTCTTCTTTAAGTGCGTGGGAGATCTTACGGGAGGCCTTGTAGGATCCAAAGTAGTAGTCAACTCCCTCTTTGAGTTCTGCTCTCTGGGAAATGTAGGCCATGCGGTTAGTGCGAAACAGCTTTTCAAGGAGTTTTGCAATGATCCTGTCTGCTATCTTTATTTCTTCATCTGTCAAGACTCGTTTATCAGCCCTTAACTGCAAAACTGATTCGTAGTACCCGGAAGCATATTTACTGCACTCCGGACAGTCATTACGGTTGATTTTGACTCTCACCGGGAATTCCCTTTCTACTGGTATCCCTAAAATCTTGCCCCGGGCATTGATCAGTATTTCCAGTACAGAACCCTTCTGATTAAGCAAGTCTATTTTTAAAATAACATCTTCCGCTTCTTTATCGGGGATAGACTCTTTAGCTATGGTTTCTGCTATAAATTCCTCTTCTGAAAGTTCATTTTTCATCCATTTATCGCCTACATGTACCGATGAACAGTGGGCACAAATTTCCACGGTTAATTCCGGAGGGATAGTGATCAACTTATTTCCCGCAATGAAACAGGAACTGCAGAGACCTTCAAATAGTTCTTCGTCTTCTTTACCGCATTTAATACAGAACATAGTATCTAATCTTTGTTTATTAAATGAAAAGTATAATAAGAAAAGTAATTGAATAAAAAAAGGGAATTAAAGGGATTTTAAAGGTGCTTTAGCTCCGCATGCCTCACACTTAAGGAGGAAAATACGGTCTTCCCTTATTATTCTGGTGTCGGGCCGGTTGCACTCGTGGCACATAATGTATCGTTGCACGTAATCATCCATTCGCTCGTTAATCAAGTAATGGGTGAATTTTCCCTGCATTATTGCCCGGTTTCCTTCCAGGTTTCCGGCAGTACCCAGTTCCCTTAACAGGAATTTGAGTATGTGCTGGGGGTCCCGGTTCATGGCATCGGCTATTTCCCCAAAGTTCTGAATAATAGTTCTGTTTCCCTGTATAATGGAGTAAGCCTTGGGGACGGAGAACCTTTTGGTTTCCAGTGCCTGTGGTGGTAATTGCTCAATGGCTCGGTCCAGTAATTCGTTATAATCACTCATGTTTAATACCTCCTGCAAACTAAAAATCCGCATAAAATTGATTTAGGTTATATTCAACTTAAATAAAGAAAAATTTAAGATAATTCCAGCTTAGGCAACCCTTAGGTAACCCTGCTGGGGTTCGTAAATGATTCCTTTTCGTTTCAACTGGCGAATAAGGTCTTCAACCTTTTCCTCGCTCATATTATATCTATCTCGCATTTCAGTTATAAGTATGTTGGTAGGGGCCCGTCCTCCGTACTCTTCTTCCAGTTCTTTGATAATTTCCTGCACTACCCTGATTTTATCCCGGTCAGATTTAGGTGTACGTCCCTCTACTTTGTCAATGTCAACTTTACCAGTTTCTGGATCGTATCCCACTTGTTTTAGACAGTTTTCCTGTAGGGTGACTGCTCGTTTAGCATCCTTGGCCGTAACTTCATGCCCTAACCTGATTTTGGTACTGGCCTCGGCCAGACGAACCAGTGCTTCCAGCTGTCTTGCAGTTATAGGCACTGGCGAATCTTCATCTGCTGCTCCTCCACGCATACCCACGTAGAACTCTCGTAGGACATCCATGGCTTCGTTGGTCAGGTGTGGCTTAACTTCTCGGCGAGCATAGGCAATGTACTTCCTGAGAAGTTCCGGATCTATTTCGTAGGGCACTGCTGTGTCCCGGTGGGTGTTAAGTATGTGGCTGGCCAGTGCGCTGTCTTTTTCCACATCTGGTTTGTCTTCCACCACAAATATAAGATCAAAACGGGATAAAATTGTTGAAGGAAGGTTAATTTGTTCTGCTATGGATTTATAACGGTCAAAACGTCCAAATTTAGGGTTGGCTGCGGCCAGAACAGAACAACGTGAGTTTAGGGTGGCCATGATCCCGGCCTTGGCTATACTGATGGTCTGCTGTTCCAGGGCTTCGTGGATGGCCGAACGATCTTCCGGTCTCATTTTGTCCAGTTCGTCTACACAAACGTTACCTTTATCCCCCAGTACCAGGGCACCTGCTTCTAAGGACCAACCTCCGAACTCATCTCTCACTGCGGCTGCGGTTAAACCTACTCCACTGGTTCCTTTACCACTGGTGTAGATACCTCGAGGGGCTAGTTTAGAGACGTATTTAAGCATCTGGGATTTACCAATACCTGGGTCCCCTACAATGAGAATGTGAATGTCTCCCCTGATACGGGTTTTATCATCCAGTTCTTTAGCAGATCCACCGAATAATTGCAGGGCAATAGCTTCTTTAACTTCCCTGTAACCTTTAATGGAGGGTGCGGTAGAGTTGATGATTTTATTGTAAACATCTGGATCTTCAGCCAGTTCCTTAATCTTTTCTTCATCTTCAGGGCTGATATCCAGCTCTTCAAACTCCTGCTCCAGGGCACTGATGTAATTACCATAAATGTAGTTATGGAAACGCTTGGTCTTCTCATCCCGGACAGTTTTCATGGTCCCGGTAATTCTCACCACATCTCCCGGGGTTACCGTGTCTACCAGATCATCTTCCAGCACAACGTTGATCTGGCGGGGTTGTTCCCCTCCTGAGAGGTTTTCCAGGGGTTCCTGGACCTTGGTGGTTTGAGTATCCAGAAATTCAGACTCTTCCTGAAGAATACGGAAAGAGCGCCCTCCACATTCCTGACAGAGGGCTGGTTCAGTGATTATATTACTTTTCTGCTGCACTTCGTGGAGTCGCATGCAGCTGCGACATTCAAAAATAGCTTTCCTGATTCTAGGTCGGATTTCGTCGGTTTTACGCACAATCCCATCTACGGCTACAAATTTCCCTATGAATTTACTGCGCAAATAACGTAAAGGGATGTTGTTACGCACATTTTCAAAACGAATATTTAATTCAGCATTTTTCCTGAGGGGGTCAATGTTTTGAACAGCCTTGGAAGCAGCCTTAATTACTTCTTCTGGTTTTTCAATTATAAGGTCTGCTAGGTCCGGGTCGAACATCTCTAGCTCCACGTAATCCACTACCACTGATCTATCCTCGGGATATTTCTCCAGAGATTCATAAACAGTGTCTTTATACTTGGTACTAAAGAATTCCTCGAACTTGGCCACTGGATTTTTAGTTTTATCTGTTGTAGGTTCAGCTGAAGTTTCCATCGTCTAACTATAATATGTCCTATTATAAAAATAATTCTCATGGAAAATAGGATTATTAAAAAACTCCTTAAGGGCTTTAAACATTTTAAAAATTGTTGAAATTAATTTATAACTAATATGAAAACTTTACTACTATTAAATTCTTATTTATGTCCATTATAGAGGTTTGTACCAACCACACTTATTAATATTATTTTACAAATATTTAATAAATAGTAGTGTTTTGGTTAGAATTATAAAGGAGTGGTCTGATAATAAACAACATATAGAACAAAGAATTATTGCTTCTTAAAGATTTGATTCATAATCTAGAAATAGTAAATGAGATGCTATTCCCGAGAGTTACCTTAAGGGCAATAATTTTTTATAATGGACCTACTCTGTAGTATAATCCATTGTAATTAGGTCAGAATCAAAAGGGTGAATGCATGAAAAGATCAAGGTTAAGAATGTTCAAGGCCACTTCCATGACCATTTCCATCATGGGGGTTCTCATGATTGTGGCCACGGTTGCTATACTGGCCTACCTGGGATTTCAATCAATTTCATCTTTGATATCAACGGATGCCAGTTCTAATGATGCTAATGAACAACTAGCAGCGTTACAATCTGAATATTCTAGTTTAAAGGCTCAGTATGATACAGTGAAGGCTAAAGTGCAAAATTCAGGTAACAATCAATTGAAGCAGGATTACAACACTGCAGAACTGGAGTTAATTAAGGCCCAATCAGCCGTTACTGATGTTTCCAGTGCCATTTCCGTAGGTAAACCCTCTGATGAGGTAAATGAACGTATAAAAATTGCTCAGGCCCAAATACAAGTAGCTAAAACTAGTTTATCTGGTATAAAATCAAGGGTAGGTTAAGATATACTTTAAGGGGTTAATACACGAGTTTAATCGGCAACAGATTCCTACTGTGGTGATTAAATTCCTATTTTTCTTATTTTTTCTAATGTTTTGGTTATTAATTGGTTAATTAGCGGTTTTAAATAAATGAAAATAGGAATTCCTTTGAGTATGGTTAATCTTTACCACTCTAGTTCTGCTTCCCTGCTCTCTGGAATCCTCGGGCCACCACGTACATTTCACCACTTTTTTTCCGTGAGGACGGAGGTTTGGTGGTCCGGACAGTTTGGAATTTTCTTTTAACTTCCTTCAGGAGTTCGGGGTATCCTTCCCCCTGAAAAACCTTCATAACCATGTTACCCTTATATTTCAGGACATCATCACATATCTGGAGTGCAGTCTGGGCCAGATCTATCGATCGCAGTTGATCCAGGTCCTTGATTCCGGATAGTTTAGGTGCGGCATCGGATATTACCACCTGTGCCTTGCCCTGCACGGTGCGCCTGATTTCCTCCAGAGTCTCTTCCGCGGTGAAATCTCCCTTAATACTCCAGAAATTTTCTTCAGGGAATGGTTTTATCCAGTTAAGGTCCACAGCTACTACTAAGCCATCTTCACCCACCAGTTCCAGGGCTACCTGGGACCACCCTCCCGGGGCAGCACCTAAATCAACCACGGAATCTCCATTTTTAATTATTTTATATTTACGATTCAACTGCAGCAGTTTAAATGAGGCTCGGGATCGATAATCCTGTTTTTTGGCTTTTTTATAGTACTCTTCTTTTTTGTGTTCCTGATTCCATTGATTCATTTATCCTTTTTCTCCTTAAAACTTTTTATTCAACTTTACCCTTAAAATTAAGTGCTTTACAGGGGGAAGCTCCGATTTTAACAATCTCAGCATCTAATTTGCCCTCCTGCAATTCTATGATCATTACTGACGGGTCTGATAATCGTGGTACAGTAGGACTTCCCGGATTAAGCAACAGCATATCAGGCAGTTCTTTGATAAAGGACCAGTGGGTGTGTCCAGTGATGAGAACTTCCACTCCCATTTCCAAACCAGTGTACCTCAACTGTTGTGTGTCTCCGCGGGGATAAACTTCTCCATGTGCCAGACCAATTTTAACACCCTCCAGATCTAAAGTTTTCCTCCGGGGAAGATCCAATCCACCATAACGATCCATATTACCCTGAACACAGATGGTGGGGGCTACCTCTTCCAGATGGTCTTTTACCTCCAATGAAACCAGATCTCCAGCATGTAATATGAGATCGACATCTTTAAAGATTTCAAATATTATGTCGGGAATAGCTCTGGCTCTTTCAGGAATATGGGTGTCTGATATTACTCCGATTAACATTCACATCTTTCCTCAAACTAATTAAGATCCAGTATCCAAGTCAGGGTTACGTTCTAAGCTTATTTATGCCTTAAAAATTGAGTGTCTCTGATATCCAGGGGAATATACCTGTTATTGGTTTATGATCCAATTGAGATATATATTGCAGTGGTCACTTAAGTTATGTGTAAAATCAGTTACAGTTTTATAATATATTATCTACCATAATGAATCATAAATCATAGTAGTCTGTCTTACAGATTGTTGGATTTAAACCAATATAACTATTACAATTTGTATAATAATTATTATCCAAGTGATTTTCATGCACGAAGTTATAGTATGCGAGAAACCAAAGGCATCGGAAAAAATAGCAGGCGCCATACCTGGTAAAGCAGTGAAAAAGAGTTACAAGAAGGTGCCCTACTATGAAATAGAGAAGGATGGGAAAAAAACCACAGTACTTTCTGCTGTAGGTCATTTATACTCCTTATCGCCCTTAAAAAAGGAAAAGGGCCGGATGTTTGAAGTGGGATGGGTCCCGCTTTATGAGAAGGATAAGAGTAAAAGGTACGTTAAGAATTACATTGATGCCATTAAAAAATTCTCTAAAAATGCCGACAGATTCGTACATGCCTGCGATTACGACATTGAAGGTACTTTGATTGGTTTCAACGCATTAAAGTATGCTTGTGGTGAAGACAGTATTGATAAAGCCGTGCGTATGAAGTTTTCCACCCTCACCAAGGAAGACCTGCTGAAGGCTTATAACGAACCCATTGACCTTGATTTCAATCAGGTGGACAGTGGAGAAGCCCGGCACGTTTTGGATTTCATTTTTGGAGTTAATATATCTAAAGACCTCACTGATTCAGTAATGAAGGCCACCAGCCGTTACATACAGCTCTCTGCCGGGCGAGTGCAAACCCCTACCCTGGCCATACTGGTGGAAAGAGAGAAAGAAATCCAGAGCTTCATCCCTGAACCCTACTGGCTCATCAAGGCCAAAGTGGAAGGGCACATAATTGCCGATCATAAGAAGGGAAAGATCTTTGATAAAAAAGTTCAGGAAGAGATCCTGGCTGATTGTGAGGGTAAAGATGCCCAAGTAAGTAAAATCAGTGTTAAAGAGACCCCTCAGTTACCTCCAGTTCCCTTTGATCTGGGTTCTTTGCAGTCTGAGGCCTACGGGGTTTTTGGTTTCAGTCCCAAGAAAACCCAGTCCATTGCCCAGAACCTGTACGCTGAAGGTTACACCTCCTACCCTCGTACTTCCTCCCAGAAACTACCTCCCAGTATCGGTTATAAGAAAATACTGGGTCAGCTTAAAAAGAATGCAGCATTCAGAAAACAGATTGATAAACTTAAGGAACCTATTAAACCCCGTGAAGGTAAGAAAACCGACGAAGCTCACCCGGCAATCCACCCCACTGGCCTGGTTCCCAAAGGCCTGGGAAGAGACTACCAGAAACTCTACGAACTCATTGTCTACCGTTTCATCAGTGTTTTTGGTGAAAACGGTATCCTGGAAACCATGAAAACCGAGCTGGATATAGGTGGCCAGGAATTCAGTTTCAGCCGGAAGAGAATGGCCAAAATGGGTTGGAGAGAACATTATCCCTACCGTAAGGTGGAAAATGATGAATTCCCCTCACTTAAGGAGGGGGACCTTCTGGGTGCACAGGCTTACTCTGAAGAAAAGGAAACTAAACCTCCGGCCAGATACAACCAGGCTTCCCTCATCCGGGAACTGGAAAAAAGAGGCCTGGGAACCAAGTCAACCCGTGCCAACATAATTTCCATTTTATACGACCGGAAATACGTAGAAGGTAAAAAAATATCGGTTAATCAGTTGGGTGAACGCCTTATTGATACCCTAAAGAAGTATTCTGAGAAAATAACCAGCGAAGAACTCACCCGAGAATTTGAAACCAAATTAGGGGGCATAATGAAGGCTGAAGTTAAAAAAGAGGAGATAATAACTGAAGCCAAGGAAGAGGTGAGTTCTATACTTGATGATATCGATGCCAACAAGATGAAAGTCGGGCAGGAGCTTTACTCGGCCTACCGGGAGAGCATGATCGTGGGTAAGTGCAAGTGTGGAGGCAACCTTATCATGATCAACTCACCTAAAGGGGGTAGCTTTGTGGGATGCACCTCCTACCCCGATTGTAAGTCCACCTACTCCATGCCCCGGGGAGCTGCAGTCCTTAAAACTAAATGTGAGGAATGTGGCCTGCCCATGATATCCTTTGGAAAACCACGGCAGAGGGCCTGCATGGATCCCAAGTGTGGTCGTGACGGTGAAGAACCTCTGCAGAATGAAGTGGTGGGCGTATGTCCTGACTGTGGTAAGGATCTCATTAAAAGAAGGGGTCGCTATGGTGAATTTGTAGGATGTAGTGGTTTTCCACGATGCCGTTACACTCGTTCACTGGAGGAAAAACAGGAACAAACCACTAAAAAGTCTGAAAAAACTTAAAAAAACTTCTTTTTCATACTTTTTTTAATTTTACTTTTTTTACTTTCCTAATTTTCCTTCCTCGTGAAATATTCATGTCCAGATATTCCGGTTCAATTCTAGTTTTCATCTTCAAAAATGAAAAGTTCATCGATACTGGCATCCAGAACCACGGCTATATCATGGGCTAATTTCAAAGAAGGATTGTATTTTCCCTTTTCCAGGAAAACAATAGTCTCTCTCCTAACTCCTACTTGTTCTGCCAACTGGGCCTGGGTAAGATCATGGCGCGCCCGAAATTCTTTTATCCTGGTTTTCATTTGCATCGCCTTAATGGGTAACTAGGTAGTTTATCCGGTATTTTACCTTTATCTATTTACTCTACATCCCCTTTAAAATTCAGGTAGGTGTTAACACTGATCATAGTGGAAACCATGACGAAGATGGTTAATCCCAGTATTTCTGCAGTATTATGCCAGTTTTGGGCCCAGAACATATTTACCACTAAAAAACAGAGAAATATCAGGGTAAAATACCAGGAATAGGTGGCAGCGGTTGTTCCAATTTTACGCAATCTTTCCTCGCGGTTATGTTTTTCCATACCAATGTAGGTGAAGAAGCTGCTGACGTAAACAATAATTCCCAGTAGTATTCCAATGGCCATGATATCGTTCATGTTCTTCATGATAATCAACGCCAGAGAATCTACTATTAAGATTGCTGATCCCAGCCATATGCCCAAATTGTACCTATTGTAACTTTTAAGTTCTTCAGTTACTGATGTTTCTTTTTTGGCCGGTTCTGTATCCCTATCTTGGCCAGTTTTGTTAAAAATAGGAATTAGGAAGAACAGGAAGAAAATAAAGAACACATAATAATTGGGATTTTCTAAAACATATCCCAACAGGCCCATAAATCCCAGAATTCCCCAGAAATAATTGAATTTTATTTCCATTTTTCATCACCTTTTTATCAATTCCTTTCCCACTCACTTGGTTATTTATTTACAACATTATGTTATTTATTTAAAACATAATGTTAGAATTTTATCACATTATGTTTGATAGATCTAACATCATCCTATTTAAATCTTTTCTTGGCGACTGATAAAAATCTGCATAATGATGTAGGTGGGATAAAATGGAATAATTAAATCACAGACATCCTTTTCTCATCAACGGGTCACATTCTGGGGTGATAAATGAATTTGTGTTGGAAATTAATGGTTGATGATAATACCAAAACAAATCTTGCATTTAAATCATTAATACTCCCCCTGTCCAAAACTTATAATTTAAATAGTTAAAACATCCCAATATAAGATAAATAGACCAACACGTTTACAGATCAATCTTAATTTCAAAAAAAAGGTCAGTGGGGAATAAAAAATATGGACGCAAAGAACATTTTATTTAAGTTAAAGCCCATCATAATAGTAATTCTTATATTTTCTCTAGCATTTTCCCTCCGGGCAGAGGCATCTGGCATCCCTGGTGTTCCAGACCAGGTGAAAGCTTACTTTCAGGAAGATAATGGTCTTCCCTACTTCAGTGAGATGGATTCATATTATAACTACCGATTAACTGAGAACTTTGTGGAACACGGATATTTAGGGGATACCATTAAAAATGGCACAGACTGGGATTTACATTCCTACTTCCCACCCGGAAGATCAGCAGAATACCCTCCCTTGATTGCCTGGATAACGGCATTCTTCTATTATCTGGCCAACATCTTTGGGGATTATTCATTGCTTCAGGTTAGCTTCTGGACATCGGCCATCGTAGCTTCACTGTGTATTATCCCGGCATTTTTCTTCGTCAGGGATATTACCAATGATTACGGGGGAATAGCTGCCGCAATAATGGTGGGACTGTCTACTTTCTACTTCTCCCACACCTTCGCTGGTTTCTTTGACACCGACATGTTCAACATGATCCTGCCGATACTGGTGGTCTGGTTCTTCAGTGTTAGCATCACCGCCACGGAAAGAAGAAAGAAAATATTGTACGCAGTTTATGCGTCAATTTCTATGCTGGTATTCTCCCTGGCCTGGTCTGGTTGGTGGTATATACTGTACTTACTGGTTGGGGTGACCATAGTTTACATGCTGATCTCCAAATACATCTTGGAAAAGGAAGAATCAGTCCGATCATGGAAAAATTATGATACTAAGAAAGAATGGTTCCTGGATCAGCCCATCATCCTTCCTCTGGTCCTGTTCCTGGTCATAAGTTTGCTAACCATATTCCTGGTTTGGGGAACGGAAATGTTCACCTTTTTAACCCAGCCCTTCAGTTCCATCAACTTATTATCAACTACTCAGCATGCTTCCTCCTACCCTAACGTATTCGTATCCGTGGGAGAGTTACAGGCTCCAACCATTTCAGCGGTGGTAACTGATGTGGGTGGAATAGTACCCTTCCTGCTGGGAATAAGTGGAATATTAGCCCTTTATTGGGGTTTAAAACCTAAAACAACTACTGGTAAAAAACCAAAGGCTGCCAAGACCAGAAAAACCAGAAAACAAAAAAACAGGAAAAAATCCAGAAAACAGGTGGAGGAACCTGAAATAGTAAAAGAACAGAAAGACTTTAAAGGCCTTTTAAAACCTGCACTGCGAGACAACCTGGTTTATTATGTGGTGTTATTCACCGTATGGCTGGGTGGTACGGCTTATCTATTGACCAATGGTATACGATTTGTTGAATCGTTCTCCCTTCCTTTACTTCTCTGTGCAGGTATATTCGTGGGAATTATTGGTGAATACCTCAAAACTCAAATAAAAACACCCTCTTACCATGTTATTGCCATGGCTTTGGTGCTGATACTGGCCTCCTATGGACCGGTTGGTCTGGCCTACTCCACTGCCAACTCCGTGGTACCCGGTACTGATGATTCAATGGTGGATTCCCTAACCTGGGTGAACAATAACACTAACAATAATTCGGTAATGACATCCTGGTGGGATTTCGGACACCTCTTTGCAGTAAAAGCTGACCGGGGTGTAACTTTTGACGGAGGTTCCCAGAACAATGCCCGAGCCTACTGGGTGGGTAAGGCACTGTACACCAGTGATGAGACACTTTCTGCAAGTATACTGAAAATGCTGTCTTCGAGTGGTGATAATGGATACAACACACTGGAAACCTACACCAATGACACTGGAAAAACCGTGGAAATTATGGATAAAATATTGGTCGTGGATAAAACTGCTGCCGAGAATATAATGACCTCTCAGTATGGTTTAACTGCCGAACAGGCCAAAAATGTGTCCCAATACACCAACCCCACCAATGTGACTCCTGATCTATTTGTCACCAGTTACGATATGGTGGGTAAAGCCGGCTGGTGGTCTTACTTTGGAAGCTGGAACTTCACCGCTGGAAACTCCACCAACTACATCTATTCACTGGCCCAGGCCAATGCCACTTCTGGAACCAATTCCCTGAAGATCATGGGTGAAAATAACGTTACCATCCAGATCAATGGTTCCAGTGTGACCGGTGGAATCAGTATGGGTAACAAGGTTGTTCCACCCCACCGGCTCATGGTGGTGGTTAATGGTACCACTGCAGTGGATACCATAGTCAACAACGATAGTGCCTT
>NPIE01001727.1_pt1:25000-32500 | contig 73761 bp, 70 predicted proteins | sample 8637661 | NCBI WGS metagenome assembly NPIE01 (sample SAMN07420842, study PRJNA396082) | bioreactor metagenome | isolation source: sample BA12 brine-fed electro-methanogenic bioreactor BA | place: Japan: Kochi | collected 2016-12-09 | reverse complement strand
GATATGAAATCTGTTTCAAGAATGGGTGTGGATGGGGTGGTAACCAACAAGTTACTAGCTATGAGTAAAAACTACTAACTTCATTGTTCAACTTCAAACTGTTGATAAGAATAGGGTACAATTTTAATAAATCCTAAAACTGCAGGGGATATTCATTCTAAAAAAGATAATATCTGCAGGGGATAAGGTAACATGTAAAAACAAATCTGCTGTTTTAGGGGCAGTAATTAAATATCATCGTAAAAATTGTGATTTAACTGTTTATCATCTCTTGAAAGTTGGGGGTTGTGGTCCCGGGGATCCAGTGGAAGTGGCAGGATGGGAGGGAAAGGTTAATAAGATCCTCCTTGATCTTGACATGGTTATTGTAGAGGTAGCAGCGCCAGAAGATGTATTCGAATTTTCCCAGATAAAAAAACCAAAAATAGGATCTGCATTTGCTCTTAATGGTTCAAAGAAAAATCCCTGCCAGGTCATGACTGTGGGACGCACCTACCATTATCTTTCTTTTCCGTTCAGTAATATCCCCCCCTACCGGGAGACAGTGGATCACCTATAATTCAGGGAAATGCCGTAGTGGGTATTCTGGCATCTGTTTTCTTTAACAATGCTGCAGGTATAGCTGTTTCACTGGAAAAATTTACACCTAATGAATAAAAAAATGTAAAAGGGGCTTATTATACTAATTTCCCAATACATTATTATTTAGATTAGGGGGATCCAATTTAATTTAATATCCAAATTATCAAATAAAAAAACATAGTTTCTAAATGGATGGATAACCCTTCAATATTACAGGAGAATTACTCATGTTAGGTGAAAAAGAACTCGTAAAATTATTCCCTGAATTTGCTGAACTGGTGCAGCCCTCGGGAATTGACCTGAGGGTGGACGAAGTTTTCCTCCAGAAAGGACCAGGATCTTTAATTGACAATGAAAAGAACCTCCCTGAACTGGAAAAACTGGAACCACCAATCTACACTCTAGAGCCCAAGACAGCTTACAGTGTGACCATCGACCGGAAAATAAAAATCCCCAAGGGTTACTCCATGCTTTACTTACCCCGATCCACCCTGCTGCGTTCCTTTGTAAGCATCCACACTGCAGTGGGTGACCCTGGCTTCTACGGTACACTGCAGTTTCTACTGGTGAACCAGGGAGAGCACCCTTTCACCATTAAACAAGGTGAAAGAATCGCCCAAGGGGTGGTTTTCCCGGTAGAAGGATCCGGGGAGTACAATGGCAGTTACCAGGAAGAAGAATAAATAAAGAAAGGGGCTGGGATAACCTGGTTTCCCCTTTTTCTTTAATTAACTAATTTTTACTCTTATTTTTTATTAATCCCTCAAATCTCTTTTAATCTAATCTACACTTAATATTTATAGGATCAAGTCATGTTTTAAACTGCATTATCCAGTTCATCCACTGCTTCGGGGTTGGCCAGGGTACTTATATCTCCCACATCATCTCCTTTGACCTTGGCTTTGATCACCCGGCGCATGATCTTCCCGGAACGGGTTTTGGGGAGATCTTTAACGAAATTAACACAGGCCGGACTGGCCACCGGGCCAATTTCCTGGCGAACATGTTCCCGTAGGTGGTGTTTCATACGGGGGCTGGGTTTGAAGTCTTCCTTAAGGATGATGAAACTGCAGATCTCCTCTCCCTTAATTGGGTCTGGTTTTCCCACTACCGCAGCTTCCGCCACAGAATCATAGCTCACCAGGGCAGATTCCACTTCAGCCGTGCTAATCCTGTGTCCAGCAACATTTAGAACGTCATCTTCCCTTCCCTGTATCCAGAAATATCCCTCTTCATCAACCCGGGCCACATCCCCACTGAGATACATCCCTGGGAACTTGCTCCAGTAGGCATCCACGTAGCGTTCCGGGTCATGGTACAGGGTGCGGAACATGGCTGGCCAGGGAGTTTTAATAACCAGATGACCACCACCTTCCCGTACGGATTTCCCCTCATCATCCACCACATCGGCCTGTACTGTGGGGAAGGGCTTAACTGTGGACCCTGGTTTAAGGGAAGTGATGGGTAGGGGAGTTATAAGGTGCATCCCAGTTTCTGTCTGCCACCAGGTATCCATTATGGGGCACTGCCGGTTCCCAATGTGTTTATGATACCAGATCCAGGCCTCGGGATTTATAGGTTCACCTACGCTTCCCAGGAGCCTGAGAGATGTTAGATCATGTTTCTGGGGCCATTTCTCCCCGTACTTCATGAACATGCGGATGGTGGTGGGGGCGGTGTAGAATACATTCACCCCATACTCCTCGATTATCTGCCACAAACGGTCGGCTTCCGGGTAATCCGGAGCACCTTCATACATCACCGAGGTGGCACCCATTAAGAGAGGGGCGTAGACTATGTAACTGTGACCGGTGATCCAGCCAATATCTGCGGCACACCACCATATATCTTCATCCTTCAGATCAAAAACCAGTTTCAGGGTGGTGTAGACACCAACGGCATAACCTCCGTGGACGTGAAGTACTCCTTTGGGCTTTCCAGTGGTTCCGGAGGTGTATAAAATAAACAGGGGGTCTTCGGCATCCATCACTTCTGTTGGAGATACAGTTTCCTGGCCCTGTATCACGTCATCCCACCATAGGTCCCGCCCAGTTTTCATCTCTACCGGACATTCAGCATGGCGAACCACAATGAGTTTTTCCAGGGAAGGGATATCATCTAAGACTTGATCCACATTCTCTTTAAGGGGTATAACTTTTCCCCGGCGATAAAAACCATCCACGGTGATAGCCACTTTCACCTGGGCATCGTTGGCCCTTTCACGGAATGCTTTGGCCCAGAACCCTGAGAAAACCACACTGTGCACCGCTCCGATCTTGGCACAGGCCAGCATGGCAATGGGTAACTCCAGTATCATGGGCAGGTAAATAGCTACACGATCCCCTTTACCAACACCCAGACCTCGCAGGGCATTGGCCATCTGGTTAACCTTCCGGTAAAGATCATGGTAGGTTAACTTCTTAACCTGGCCCAGTTCACCTTCCCATATATAGGCTACCTTGTTTTTACGCCAGGATCCTACGTGACGGTCCAGGGCGTTGTGCACTATGTTAAATTTACCCTCACCAAACCATTCTGCATGGGGAGGATCCCATTTTAAGACCTCTTTATAGGGCTGGAACCATTCCAGCTCCCGGGCCAGTTCATCCCAGAACCATTCCGGGTCATCACACCCCCGCTGGAGCAGTTCATCATAATCCTTTATGCCGTAGCGTTCCATCCATCTGTGGATATTACTATTTTCTGCTAAATCCTTCCCCGGTGGGAACAACCTGCCCTCATGGAGTAAGGCTTCTAATCCGCTGGAAATATCAAACCCTCCTCTAAACCCCTATTGTATGTATGTAATTTCATTTTGCAATGGAGTTAATCCACTGTAACATTTTTTTGTCCTTAACTTTTATCCTAATTAACACTCTTAATTATGTTAGTCCACGGTCATAAATTTTTTTTCAAGGTAGAATAGGGGGCCAGTGGGCTCTGGGAAACTGTACCTCCTCCTTGGGGAATATTTAATTATAGTGGAAACACTCATAATCTAATCATGGAAGCTCTTAAGATTACATTGGCCGATGCCCTGGTTAAAATACTGGAGAAACAACAGGTTGAATTCATCTTCGGTTACCCCGGGGAACAAATTCTCCCCTTTTACCAGGCGCTCCAAGAATCCACCATAAAACATATTTTAACCCGCCACGAACAGGGTGCAGTCCACGCTGCTGATGGATATGCAAGAGCATCACACCATATGGGGGTTTGTGTTGCCACCGCAGGACCCGGAGCATTAAACATGGTAATGGGCGTGGCTACAGCTTACAAGGACTCTGTACCATTGTTGGTAATCACTGGAGATGTTCCCCTGCAATTAAAGGGTGAAAATGTATTCCAGGATGTGGATCTCAACTCAGTTTTCAGTCCCATCACCCTCCAGAGCCACCTGGTAACCGATCCGGAAGAAGGGATTATCATCACCCTAAAGGCGATTTTAGACCTCAAAACTGGTAAACCCGGCCCAATTCACCTTAACTTCCCTAAAAATATTCTCCAGGAAGAGATTGATCCACTTCTACTGGAAATGGAGGTGGAAACAGGTCGGGAAACTGATTGGGGTGCGGTTGACAGGATCAGGATGATGGTGGAAAGTTCTCAGAAACCACTGATCCTAGCTGGGACCGGGGTGATATGGTCCGGTGCAACCCGGGATCTTCAAAACTTCGCTGAAAAAAACCAGATCCCGGTGGCCACTACCTACCCTGCCCGGGGAGTCACCAGTGAAGAACATCCCCTTTCTTTAGGATTGATTGGATTGAGAGGTACAGAAGCAGCTAACTTTGCCGGGAAAAGTTCAGACTTGATATTGGCCTTAGGATGCCGATTATCCGAAAGGACCCGGAAGGGGCTGGGATCAGGAACTCTAATTCAGGTGAACCTGGATGAAGGAGTTTTAAGGGGTGATGTGAATGTATCTGGTGATGTTAAAGAATTCCTGGAGAAAATCAAAGAATCAAGCCCAGATAACACTGATAAATGGTTAGAAGAAATACAGTCCTATGGGAAAACTCACGAGGTGGAAACTGACTTTAAAGAAATTCCCCTAAAACCACAAAGGGCAATAAAGGAGATTTTAGATGCCATGGGGGATTCAATCCTGGTCAATGATGCCGGAAGCCATACCACCTGGGTTAACTTGCTCCTTAAAGCCAGAGAACCATCTTCACTCATATTTTCTGGTGGATTTGGGCCTATGGGTTATGGAATCCCCGCTGCAGTGGGAGTAAGCCTGGCACGTCCCTATAAAAACGTGGTGATCGTGGTGGGTGACGGGGGATTACAGATGAACAGCCAGGAACTGGCCACCATTGCTGAACTGGATCTGCCCATTACCATCTGCCTCTTAAACAACCAGTCCCTGGGAATAATCCGGCAGTGGCAGGACTTATATTACTCAGGATCATTCCAAGTGGAACTGGAAAACCCTGATTTTGTGAAACTGGCCGAAGCATACCATATAAAGGCTTTAATGGTGGATTCTCCTGGTGATGTTTTTGTTGCTGTGCAGAAGGCAGTAAAACTTAATAAACCAGTACTTATAGAGATAAAAATTAATGAAAATGAAGACATCCCCCTCCCTGGTTGAATTATTGGAATATTTACATTTTCAGGTGATTAAATGAAGGTACTTCTTATTAACCCCCCATATTTCAATTCAAAATACAAATTCATAGGTTTAGTAGCCCCGCCACTGGGTATTGCTTATATAGCTGCAGTTTTGGAACAAAATGATATTGCTGTGGAGATCATTGATGCTGCTGCCCTGGAAATGAGCTGGGAAACTCTGGAAGCGGAGATCAGAAGGGTATCTCCCCAGTTGGTGGCGGTAACTGCCCTCACTCCCACCATTGGCCAGGCCCTACAGACTGCAGAACTGGCCAAGAAAACCTGTCCCCCGGCCACAGTGGTTATGGGAGGATATCATCCCACCTTTAACTACCAGGAAATGCTGGAAAAGGATTACGTCGATATAGTAGTGATGGGTGAAGGGGAATACACCCTCCTGGAACTGGTGCAAACACTGGAGGAAGGAGGCGACCTTAAAAATGTTAAAGGAATTGCCTACCAGGATGTGGTAACACCCCCAAGACCTCTCATTGAAGACCTTGATGAACTACCATTCCCTGCCCGTCATCTGTTGCCCATGGACCACTACAAGATACTGAACATGAAACTGCACACTGCCACCCTAATATCTGGCAGGGGATGTCCCATGCAATGTTCATTCTGTGCTTCGGCAGCCCTGCATGGTAATAAACTGCGAATGAGATCTGCCCAGAATGTGGTGGATGAAATGGAACACCTCATCAATGACCATGACGCGGGCATGATCGCCTTCATGGATGACACCTTCACTCTGAAACCAAGCCGGGTGGCTGAAATCTGTGACGAGATAATAAAAAGGGATCTAGACACTTATTGGGGATGTACAGCGCGGGCAGACACCCTTTCGGATGAACTACTCCAGAAACTCAGTGATTCTGGTTGCATCACTCTATTTTTAGGAGTGGAATCTGCAGACCAGCAGCAACTGGACCGGGTTAACAAGCAGATAACCATTGACAAGATCCGCCAGGCCTTTAAACTCTCTCGGGAAAACGACATACGCACCATAGCCTCCGTGGTTTTGGGAATGCCGGGAGACACTAAGGACAGCATAGAACGAACTATCAAATTCGTCCGGGAACTGAACCCTTCCTACGCTCTTTTCTCCCTGGCCACACCCTACCCTGGAACCAGATTTTACCAGGAAGCAGTCCAAGACAATCTTATTAAGGTTAAGGACTGGTCCAAATACACCCTCCTTTCCCCAGTTCTGGAGACAGTAGACTGTTCCTTGGATGAGCTTAAAAAGATGCAAAAAAAGGCGTTCCGACAATTCTACCTTCGACCGGTTTATCTCATGAAACAGGTCCGAATGGATGGTCCCATACTTCTAAAGACGGTAGCTGCCATGATCAAAGAAGTTTAAAGTAGTAATAATACTTTAAACTAATTCTCATAACTGATGGGAATTCAGATCAGCTGTCACATTTATATAGAAGTTCAGTATATCATATCTTTGAATAACTTTATTTCAATTTTAATATTTTTACCCATTACACCATTTACAAATAAAATAATCCCTATATGGGGATTTAATCTTAAATAAAAGATTATTAACCAATATCTACCAATCACAACCACTATTATTTTCTCAACTTTTATTGGTTAAGCAGAAGGGTAGATGGAACTCTCTAGGGGGAATAATCACTGGCTGATTCACTTTATTTAAAGTGGATCTGGTATGTGTTGATTATTTCTATCCTTATAGATTTTCTATCCAAAGATATCCTCAGATAATACCCTTTAAAAAGATTTCAGTCAATTAATCAGTAGTGGATACTGATCAAACCTAAGAAAAACTAAAGATGATAAAAATGAAAGTGACATTCATAAACCCCCCTCAAACTAACTCTAAATACAAATTCATTGGAGTAGTAGCTCCCCCACTGGGAATATCATACATGGCCGCAGTTTTAGAAGAAAATGGTTACGATGTGAGCATCATTGATGCCTCGGCACTGGAGATGACCTGGGAAGATCTGGAAAATGCAGTGAAAGAAGCCTCCCCCCAAGTAGTGGCCATCACCGCCTTAACTCCCACTGTAAAACAGGCTGAGAAAAGTGCACAAATAGTGAAGAAGGTTTTCCCGGAAACCACCGTGGTTATGGGAGGGTACCATCCCACCTTCAACTACCAGGAGATCCTGGAAAAGGATTACGTGGACGTGGTGGTGATGGGTGAAGGGGAGTACACCATGCTGGAACTGGTGCAAACCCTGGAATCCAGTGGAGACCTGTCCCAGGTTAGGGGAATAGCACTAAAAGGTCAGGTGAACCCACCTCGCCCTCTCATAACGGATA
>NPIE01001727.1_pt1:0-20000 | contig 73761 bp, 70 predicted proteins | sample 8637661 | NCBI WGS metagenome assembly NPIE01 (sample SAMN07420842, study PRJNA396082) | bioreactor metagenome | isolation source: sample BA12 brine-fed electro-methanogenic bioreactor BA | place: Japan: Kochi | collected 2016-12-09 | reverse complement strand
TAGAAAAATATCTTAGATAGATTACTCATTTTTTTTAAACTTTCAAAAAGTTACTTATGAAAAGACTTTAATTAATTTCTACTTTTTTTAGGATGAAATGGGATATGTAAAAAAGGGAGAAAAAAAGAAAAATGAGGATGGAAGATATTTTTTTTTGTTCAGTTGTTTTAACCTTCTGTTTAGGTTATGCAACCCTTAAAAAATGCTGTTTATACCTTCATAAGTTACAAACTCTCTAAAAGCATCTGGAGGGAATACATATACGTTTCCCTGAGTATACTGGGATGTCATGGTGTCTATGAGAGTTTTTCGATTATTTGGATTTTGGGCTGCTTTTTTAATACCATTCATAAGGGACTGGACTGCACTACCTCTGGACATACCATTGGCATTCTGTTCTTCCCTCAAAAATTCAATGGAGTTACCACTCACAGTACCCTGACCTTCCACATAAATGGGTCCAATAGCCTTTATAATGGCATCTATTGCTTCAGGGGTTACAATAACTACTAGATCAGTTTTCATGCCAGTGTTATATTCAACAGTTTCCTGGGCTATTTTAGCCCCTCCCTCCACATCTGAAGTCCATAATGAATCGTGTAGATAGTACCTATCAATTCCATTACTTTTCATGTCTGCAGTGGGAGATAAAGTGGGATGAGACATACCTCCAGGATAGATAGGGGTCATATTAACCATGGTTAAATTTTTCACGTTTACTACAAATGCCATGTCCACACCTCCAACACCCGGTCGTTGTTCAGAGGGGTCTGCACATAGGAGTAACACGTTATAATTTCCCTCAAATTTTTCTTTTCCCTGTGAATAAAAATGAGATACAATCAATCCTCCCGCTGCAATGAGGATTATTAATATTATTAATGCTATTAATTTCTTGGACATTGTTTTAACCACTTTTATTTTTTTCTCTGCTTTTTACTGCAGAATAAAATACTACTATTAATTGAAAATGATTAGTTTAGGATGAATGCAAACCTTAAATAAAATTTTATGTTAGATTCTACCTTATATAACTTTAGGTTAAATTTAAAGGCCAAGATTTTTGTACAAACCCTCGAAGTTCGTGTAGGAACTCATTATATATCTAAACCCCTGACTTAACACCCTAAAATTTATAAAAGAGTCTGGAAATAAGAATTGATATAAAATGGATATTCTGTACTAATTGTCAATTTCATGATGATCCTAATTGGATTAGATAAATGTTAATTAAGAGTAATAAAATTATGAGGTTTTATAGTGAAGATTCCTCCCTGGGTAAGAAAATTAAAAGGCTTTGAAGAATTAAGAAGATTTAGAAATAGTACCAGGGACTCTTACAAATCCTGGAAACACTTAACTAACTCTAGATTTAGGAAGTTACAGGAGTCCAGGTTAGCGGAGTTTATTAAACAGGATTATAAACTCACTGAAAGCCAAAAAAAGGAGTTATATGAATCCATAATAAATCAGAATACTTTAAATATTGATATTGAAAATTTTGATGATGATTCACCCAGTGTTTCCATTATAATAATTAACAGGAATGGTCTTAAGCATCTTGAAAGGTTGTTCGAGGATTTTGAGGAAAAGATACAGTATCCTAATTATGAGATTATCGTGGTAGACAATGACTCTCAGGATAAATCCTTAACCTTTTTAGAGGGTCTTTCGGAAAGTTTGCCTTTAAAACTTATTAAAAACACTAAAAACGAGTCATTTTCAAAGTCAAACAATCAGGCAGCTGAAATAGCCGATGGTGATTACTTATTTCTTTTAAACAACGATGTTGAACCCATCTATGGCTGGCTCAACCAGATGATGAAATCAGCACTCCCGTCCGAGGAAGTGGGAGCTGTGGGGGCAAAACTGGTTTACCCTGACTGTTCAGCTTCTCGTTATAACTGGAGAAACTCCTTTAAAATTCAACATACGGGAATAGCATTTAGAGAGGAAAAAGGGTTTATAAAACCCTACAATATTGGTAATGGTGATGCATTTACTGTTGATGAGGACGAAAACATAAATAGGGCAGCAATCACTGCAGCAGCCTTACTGGTTTCTAAGGACAAGTTTTTCCAGGTTGATGGTCTGGACGAGGGATATTTATACGGGTATGAAGATGTGGATTTCTGTTTAAAGTTACTTAAAAAAGGTTACAAGAATGTATGTTCTTCTAGAGCATTATTGTTCCACTATGAATTCGGTACACAGGAATCTGACAAAAACAATGAAGTTAGAGAAAGGCGTTTAAATAATAGGAGATTATTCCAGGAAAGATGGGGAAAATGGTTGCGCAGGGAACTGTTACTGGATAAATTAAATGATAACCGAATTTTTTCCCCCAAACCTCTTAAAGTAACCTTCGTGGTCACTGAAACTGGTGAAAACAGTTCTGCCGGTGATTACTTCACCGCCCTATCCCTGGGGAAGAGCTTCAAAAAATTCGGCTGGAAAATTGATTACCTTTCCCGGACTGAATCCAAGGACTGGTACGAGGTTGACCCCGATGTGGATGTCTTAATATCCTTACTTGATGCCTATGATATTCGCCGGATTCGCTGTGAAAATAATCTACTCATTAAAGTGGCCTGGCCCCGGAACTGGCTCAGCCGGTGGATATCACACCCAGACTTTGTGGATTTTGACCTGATAATGACCACCAGTGAAACTGCCTGCCATTACATAGAAGATAAAACCGGGATGAAAACTGATCTACTACCCCTAGCCACGGATCCAGAGATATTCAACACTGAAGTAGTAAAAAGTGAAGAATGGGAATGTGATTACTGTTTCACCGGTAGCTACTGGAAGGATCCCCGAGAAATCGTGGACATGCTGGACCCGGAAAGCATACCCTACAACTTCAAGCTTTTCGGTAAAAACTGGGATGAATTCGATAAATTAAAGGATTACTATGAAGGTTTCGTTAACTACCAAGACATACCCCGGGTTTACAGGTCCACCCGGCTGGTGTTGGATGATGCCAACAGAGTGACCAAGGAATATGGATCAGTGAATAGCCGGGTATTCGATGCCATTGCCTCTGGCGTTATGGTAATTACCAATGGAGATATAGGTGCAGAGGAAACCTTTAAGGGGATCTTACCAGTCTATAAATCTAAAAAAGAGCTTAAAAAACTCCTTGAATTATATCTATCTCATGATGAGGAGAGGAAAGCAAAAATAAAGGAGTTAAAGGATTTTGTTCTGTCCCATCATACCTATGACCAGCGGGCGGATAAAATAAGGGATTGCCTGGAAAGTTACATCCTGAAGAGGAAGATGGCCATTAAAATTCCTGCACCAAGCTGGGATGAAGTGGAGGAGTGGGGTGATTACTATTTGGCCATGGGATTGAAGAAAGAACTGGAGAGGAAGGATTGTGAAGTAGTACTCCAAGTTTTACCGGAATGGGAGGGTGATGGTGATGCCCGCTGTGACACTGTCCTGGTTTTAAGGGGATTGAGCCGTTATCAGCCAAAACCACAGCACTTCAATATAATGTGGAACATATCCCACCCTGATGAGGTGACCATTGAGGAGTACAACCAGTACCAGCACGTGTTCATAGCATCCGAGTTCTGGGCTGAGGAAATAGCCCCAAAAGTTGATGTCCCTGTGGAAGCCATGCTGCAGTGCACAGACCCCGAACTCTTTTACCCGGACCCTGATGATAAATACAAACACGACCTGTTATTTGTGGGAAACTCCAGGGGAGTGCACCGGAAGATAATCAAGGATTTACTGCCCACTGAGGAGGACCTGGCAGTTTACGGTGCAGGTTGGGAAGGGCTGATCGATACAAAATATATTAAAGGAGAGCACATTCCCAACAAGGAGTTGAGAAAAGCTTATTCATCATGTAAAATCCTCCTTTGTGATCACTGGGATGATATGAGGGATAAAGGTTTCCTTTCAAATCGCCTATTCGATGCATCCGCCTGTGGGGCTTTTATTATTTCGGATAAAGTTAGGGGAGTAGAGGATGTTTTTGGAGATACGATGGTGACTTATGATAATCCTGATGATCTTCAATCACTTATTAATTATTATTTAATCAATGATGAGAAAAAGGAAGAAGCGTTAGATAGAACTGATTTATTTAACTTTACATTTGAAAAAAGGGTAGAATTAATAATAAAGTTAATAGATTAGTGTTCGTTATAAAAAATAAGATTAATTTGGTTTTTAGAAGGATAATAGATAAATATTTTCCATAATTATTTAAATTTTCTTTAAATAACTTGGTGATTTATGCAAATTTTGCCTGTGGTAATTTATTAAAATATTCATCTTTTACATAACAAAAACTGTGTATATTATTTGCATAGAACTTTTTGCTAATATTTTCAAATCCAACTAATTTTCCATCTAAATCTTCGCCTAAGTGGTTTTCACCCATAATTAAATCCACTTTATCTAATACATTGTTATCTATTAAATTATCAAGAATTTTATGTTCTGAACCTTCAGTGTCTATTTTTAACACGATATTTGAATTGATATTATCCTTTTTGATGATATCTAAAATAATTGCACTTGCCTCTTTTACATTCGCTTTTTTAATCTTCATTTGTTCTTTACCTTTTAACCATTCTGATTGGATATTAGTAAACTCTAATTCAGCTGTTGTGATTCCATCGGAACCTGGAAGACAATATATGTCGATTTCATCATCTTTATCAGAAAGTCCAAAATTATATGTTTTTATTTTATGAGCTAACTCGGGATTCAGGTCAAGATTCTCCAAAGCAAAATCATAAGTTTCTTGATTTATTTCAAAACCGTAGACTGCTTTACAGGAATCATAATTAGCGAATTTCAGTGCAGCATATCCTCTATTCATTCCTATATCAAAAACAACAAATTCTTTAAACTGATATAATTGTGGTACGGAATATCCATCCCTTGCATAAATTTCGCCAATAGTATAAAAACGATTATTTGTAACAAGCTTAATCCCCTCTTCAGTTTCTAAGTATATTCTATTTTCTGATGGGGAATGAGATAAAAGTTGGATATTATTAAAAAAACACATTTGGAAGAATTGATCGGTGTCCATCATTTCAAATGAATTTTCATCACCGTTAAAGAAATATCCCTTGCAAATATCATAATTTTGATTGAATGTATCAATAGCTGTTTTTAAATTTTCTCTTATAGAAATATAAGAATCCATAAATGCGTTTGTTTTTTCTTGGTTGTGTTCGTATTTTTCTATGAATTTGTTTGTTTTTTCTTGGTTTTCTCCGTATATGTCTAAAAAAGCGTTTAAAAAGGCATCTGTTTTTTCTTGGTTGTGTTCGTATTTTTCTATGAATTTGTTTGTTTTTTCTTGGTTTTCTCCGTATATGTCTAAAAAAGCGTTTAAAAAGGCATCTGATTTTTGCTGGTCTCTTTCATATGCATTTAAAAAATCATCTATCCTTTTATAATTTCCTAGGTATACATTGAATGTTCTATTCGCTTTTTTAATAAAATTCAAAGGATTTTTTAAAGAAACCATATTAACCGCCTCGATAAATTTTGATATAATCTCATTAAATCATTTAACTTTCTTATAGCCTTTTTATTAAAATTAATAATTATATATTTGGAATAAAATTAATAAATAAACAGTTAAATGATCATAGTAACCAAAGGAACATGCTTCAAATCAAAGTTATAATTTTTATCTATTAAAATCATCTGATAAAAAACATGATTAACATTATTCTTATTCAGGTGTGTTGATTCTATGAAAAATCAAGAAAAATCGAATACATACCCCATTAGAACTAGTGATCAAATGAAATATCTAAAATCAATTTTAAATGACAGTCAATTTAAGATAAGCATAATTATTCCAGTATATAATGTGGAAAATTATATTAAAAATGCTTTGGACTCGATTGTAAGGCAAACTATCGGTTTAAAGCATCTGGAAGTAATCATGGTAAATGATTGTTCCACTGATAAAAGTGGAAAAATAATGGATGAGTATGCTAATAAATATAAAAATTTCACCTCAATACATCTTCATGAAAACAGTGGAGCTGCTGGAAGGCCAAGAAATGTTGGAATAGAAAATTCTACAGGGAATTATCTAATGTTCCTTGATCCTGATGATTATTATACTGAAGATGCTTGTGAAGTCTTATATGGTCGGATTGTTGCGGATAATGTAGATATTGTATTTAGTAGATATGTTTATGTCTTTGAAAATAAAATCCAAAGATGTCACAGTATTTTTGGTGATTTAGATGAGATAAAAGTCAAAAAAATTGATGAAGAACCTGGACTCTTTACAATTCCTCCGTCAGTATGGACAAAAATATTTAAAAGAAGTTTCATTGTGGAAAATGATATTAGATTTCCAGAAGGTATCCCTGCCCAAGATCTGACTTTCATGGTTCATTCTTTTCTAGAAGCAAATGGAATTGTCTATTTAAATAATCGCTTTTTATTTAATTATAATAGGATACGTGATTCAAAAGGTGATAAAGGCATAAGTCGAAATAAGAATAAGAAAAACTTAATGGGTATGATTCAGGCATACCATAAAACATTTGATTTATTGAAGAATTATGGGAAAGAAGAATTTTATCCAACTCTTTTTAAGGGACATTTACAATTCTGGATGGATGGCTTTATAATAAGTAATACAAGTTCAATTGAAAAAAGAGAATTGTTAGAAACAATCGGTTTTCTTATTGAGGAATTCAATAAATATGATACAGAACTCAATAAAAGGTATATAACTCCACTTTTTAACAATATAGTCGATAAAAGATATGATGATGCAATTTCACTGTCGGAGATTATTAAAAATTTCATAGAAACTCAAAATAAACTAGAAAAAGAAAAAGATGATTTACAACGAATATTAGATTCAAGTAAAAACGAATTGGCAGAACACTTAACTTTTACTGGTTATATAAAATACAAATCGAAAAATATTGCTTTTAGGATCAATAAACGTTTTAAATGGAATATTAAAAGTTTGTATATCAAATTAAAAAATTTTTTTGTAAATACAAAAGATAGAATTTTTAAATTATATATCCAACTTCAGGGGTTAAACCCTTCCATACGTTATGATGATTTAACATTAATTTTACCCTATCGAAAAACAAATGATCCGGATCGTGAAGAGAATTTGGATATTACTTTAAATTTTTTTAGTAAGATAGGGATAAATAATATGATAATATCTGAGCATTCTGATAAATCCTCCAAAGATTATTTAATTAAAAAATATGCTCATTTATTTAATTCTTTTAGAGTTTGCACGGTTTTTGCTAACGGTCAATTATTTAACAAATCTAGAGCTATTAATAAAGGAGTTCTAGAATCACTAACACAATATGTTGCAATTGTTGATGTTGATTGCATAACCAAAAAAGAAAATGTAAATAGGGCTATTAAGCTTTTAAAAAAAGGATATAAAGTTGTACATCCTTTTGATAGGAAAGTCACCGACATAATAGATAAGAAAACATTTCAAAAAAAATTTGATTTCCATACTATAAAAACTACTGTGCAGAATAGGCCTTGGGCAGATGGAGGTATTGTTTTTTGGGATAAAAATTCATTTATCAATATAGGTATGGAAAATGAAAATTTTAGTGGTTGGGGCGGCGAGGATAATGAAATAATGATAAGGGCAGATCTATTTAACCTAAAACAATATAGAATCGACGATACATTATATCATCTTTATCATCATAGGCCCCAAAAGAGAACTCAAAATAATGTTGAACAATTACAAAAAACTCGACAGATGACTAAAGAGTTATGTTTGGATGAAATAAATCGTTGGCCTTGGGTGATTGAAGCTAAAAAAGGTTATGTTAAATGAAAAAAACTGCTTATGTTGAAAATCCAGGTAAATGAATTAATAAATTATATAAATAATTTTTTATAGTGATTTCTTAAATAATGGTTTAAACATTCAAACTAAATTTTAATCCCTCCTCTCCATGTTATACCTATAAATAATTAAGGAAGAAAATTAAATGAGGAGTTAATATGCATTTTATTTTGATTTCAAAGAAAGATTCATTTAAAGATGAACAAATAAATGAATACTTATTAAGCTCGTCTGATGCGCCTTCTTTAATTTCTAGAGAGGCCATTAAATTTGATATATCTAATTTTATAATTTACATTTATCCCTATGACCATATTGACCATGAGGTTTATGGTTATTCTTATTTTGCTGATGAAGATAGACTTTTGTTGGTTAATGGAATTGTTAATGTTAACAATAATCTACGAAATCCAGATATATGTGAATTTTTTGACGAGTTGAACGATTCAACTGGATTGTTGGGTGATTACCAAATAATTTCGATAGATAAAGAAGCCAATGGATTTATTAGAACTCCTCCTTTAAGTGTAAGGCAATTATTTCATTATGAGGATGAGAGCTGTGTTGTGATTTCGACAGAAATAAAGCTGATTGTTGATGGTATTCAGAAATTTAGGGAAAGACCTTTTGTTCATCATTTCGATTATGATTTCATTGAAGATTCTGTTTTCAGGGAATGGACTCCAAGAGATTTCCCGCAAAAAACAATTTTTAAAGAAATAGAAAGAGTAGTTCCTTATGATACTAAATATTTCAAAGAAGGAAAATTTATAATCAAAAAAAAGGATATTCAAATCCCTCAATGGTTCGAAGAAATGTATAAAGAGAGTAAAGTCGAATTATTCAATGATTATTACAAAAACTTGGTGAATTTTGCAGAATCTAATCTAGTAAGACTGAAACCAAACATTGAAAAAATATGTCTAGGTTTAACCGGCGGATTTGACTCAAGATTAAGTGCCTCAATCCTTTCTAAAATATGTAAAAAACATCAGATCCCCTTTGAATGTCAAACTTCAGGTCAAAATGACCACCCGGACGTGATCCTATCAAAAAAGGTTGCAAATATTCTGGATATTGAACATACTTCAATTTATGCTTCTGATGATTTGGGTTCATTTCCGTTTATGGGTCCAAATACTACTGCATATTGTGATTACATTTTAACTTTTTATATGGCTCAAGGCGATTTTAATTCTAAAGATTTTGTACCACAATATAAAAGGAACATTTCAAATTTATCTTTAATACTTATGATAGGGATGGATGGTTACAAAAAGGATGAATTGTATAAGATCGCCTATGCCAATAGGTGGTATGGGAGGAGAAATTTCTTCCACATCAATTTTTTCTTTCCATTATTTTTCACTGAGTATGAAATGTGGTTTGCTTTGTTATATGCGGATCATAGGGAGAATGATGTTTTTAAAGAATTTGTTTATGAAATATTGAAACGTTCTGAACCTAAATTATTAACTATTCCGTTTGCAGGTGATTCATTACCCCAAACTGATGTAAAACCTTATTTAACAGTTTTTGATTCTAAAATTCATGAGAAGGATCCTTTTTTGTGGGATTATGATTTTGTTAATATGAATTTAAAACCAGTATTGAGTGAAAAATTTGATGAGTTGGACGATGACTTAAAGTCTTTTTTGAGTTTTGTTGGTCTAAATGAATTGGATTATTTTCTTAATAAAAAAATAGATAAGTTTATTGAATCTTATCGTGAAGACAAAATTGATTTAAATGAATTTTTCAAGCTATTACTAAAAGAAAGATTTTTTAATAACTATCCGCGAACTAAAAGTATGATAAAAATGAACAAGAAAAATCGCTATCCTTATAATTCAAAGCTACAGATATTAATGGATTTTGCTACAGTAGCAAATTTTCATTCCTTTGAAGAAATTGAGAGATATTTGGGGATTAATGAATAAGTTTCATGTTATTATATTAAATGTTATTTTTAGGAAAAAATAAAATTTTTATAATTCATTTAACAATTTAATAAAACTGTTGAATATTAGGGAATAGTGAAAGTATGCATTTTATTTTGATTTCAAAAAAAGATTCATTTAAAGATGAACAAATAAATGAATACTTATTAAGCTCGTCTGATGCGCCTTCTTTAATTTCTAGAGAGGCCATTAAATTTGAAATATCTAATTTTATAATTTATATTTATCCCTATGACCATATTGATCATGAGGTTTATGGTTATTCTTATTTTGCTGATGAAGATAGACTTTTGTTGGTTAATGGAATTGTTAATGTTAACAATAATCTACGAAATCCAGATATATGTGAATTTTTTGACGAGTTGAACGATTCAACTGGATTGTTGGGTGATTACCAAATAATTTCGATAGATAAAGAAGCCAATGGATTTATTAGAACTCCTCCTTTAAGTGTAAGGCAATTATTTCATTATGAAGACGAGAACTGTGATGTAATTTCAACAGAAATAAAGCTGATTGTTGATGGTATTCAGAAATTTAGGGAAAGACCTTTTGTTCATCATTTTGATTATGATTTCATTGAAGATTCTGTTTTCAGGGAATGGACTCCAAGATATTTTCCACGAAATACTATTTTTAAAGAGATAAAGAGGATATTCCCACAAGATACTAAATATTTTAAAGAAGGTAAAATATTACTAGAAATAAAAGAATCTATTGAAGTTCCGCAATGGTTTAGAGAGTTATTTAACAATAACAAACTCAAGTTATTTGATGAGTATTATGATAGTTTGATTAGTTTTGTGGAAGCTAATTTAGTTAGTTTGAAACCTAACTTTGAAAAAATAACTTTAGGATTGACTGGAGGATTAGATTCTAGATTAACTGCAGCTATTCTTTCACCAATATGTAAAAAGCATGGAATATCATTTGAATGCAGTACTTCTGGTCAAGACACTCATCCAGATGTAGTTATTGCTAAAAAAGTGGCCAAAGTTCTTAATGTCAAACATTTTCATGTTGTTCCTCAAAATAATAAACGTCCAAATACAAATGAGTATAAAGAATATGCTTTAACATTTTATATGGCCCAGGGAGATTGGAATTCAAAAGATTTTGTAATTGGTTATACTAGAAAAATATCCAACTTTTCTGTAATTGCTCAATTAGGCATGGATGCTTTTAAAAGATATACAATAGATAAAATATATTCTGGTAATAGATGGTTTGCAAGAAGAATTCTTTTCCATAAAAATTTTTTCTTTCCGTTGTTCTTCACAGAATATGAGACATGGTTCGCTTTATTGTATGCTGAACACGGAGATGAAGATGTTTTTAAAGAATTTGTTTATGAAATATTGAAACGTTCTGAACCTAAATTATTAACTATTCCGTTTGCAGGTGATTCATTACCCCAAACCGATGTAGAACCCTATTTAACAAAACTTGATTCAACACACCATGAAAAAGATCCTTTTTTATGGGATTATAATTATGTTAATGCAAATTTAAAGCAAGTATTAAGTAAAAAGTTCAATGAACTTGACAAATTTGACCGAAATTTTATAAAAGTTTTAGGTTTAAACGAGCTAGATTATTTCCTTAATGAAGAAATAAGCAAAATTATTAATTCATATCATGAAAAAGAAATTAATTTAAAAGAATGTTTCAAAGCATTATTAATTGAAAGATTTTCGGATAAATATCCTCGGACAAAAAACATGATAATAATGACCAAGGAAAATCGTTATCCTTATATAAATAAGATGCAGATATTAATGGATTTTGCTGCAGTAGCAAATTATTATTCATTCCAAGAAATGGAAAAGGATTTTGCTATTTAATATACTTCAATGCGTAAATAATTATCTTACTGGTGGGTGGATATGAAAATAACAGTTATCGGAACAGGTTATGTGGGGTTAGTCACAGGTACCTGTTTTTCAGAAATGGGGAATAAAGTTTATTGCATAGATATTGATAATGGGAAGGTAGAATGTCTAAAAAAAGGTATCATACCCATTTATGAACCAGGAGTAGAAGAATTAGTACTTAAAAACCAGTCCAAAGGGGAACTTATCTTTACCAATAACCTTAAAGAAGGTTTGGATAATTCTAATCTCTGTTTCATCGCCGTGGGCACTCCCATGGGTGAAGATGGCAGTGCTAATTTGCAGTATGTTCTTGATGTGGCTAAAGACATTGGACAATTGGTAAATCATGACATAATCGTAGTTAACAAATCCACAGTTCCAGTGGGAACCGCCGATAAAGTTAAAACCACTATCCTGAATGAATTAGAACAAAGAAATCTTAAGCTCAATGTTGAAGTAGTTTCTAACCCTGAATTCTTAAAGGAAGGATCTGCAGTGGAAGATTTCATGCGACCTGACCGGGTGATAATTGGATCAAGTAATGGAAATGTAATTGAAACCTTGAAAGAATTATACGCTCCATTCACCACAAACCATGAGAGATTTATCACCATGGATATTCGCAGCGCAGAAATGACTAAATATGCCGCCAATGCCATGCTCGCCACCAGAATATCCTTCATGAATGAAATAGCCAATATTTGTGAAAAAGTAGGCGCCGATATTAATAATGTGCGTATGGGCATAGGCAGTGATAAAAGGATTGGATACAACTTTTTATATGCGGGTTGTGGATATGGGGGTAGTTGCTTCCCTAAAGATGTTAAAGCTCTGATTAAAACCGCTGCCAATCATGGATATGACGCTAACATATTAAAAAAAGTGGAAGAACTCAACAACCAACAAAAACTTTCATTAGTACGTAAAGTAGTAGATAAATTTGGGGAAAACCTCTCGGACTTTACCTTCGGAATATGGGGCCTTTCCTTTAAACCCGGAACTGACGATATGCGAGAAGCACCTTCAGTGGTCACCATTAACAAATTATGCCAATTAGGGGCTAAAGTGCAGGTTTATGATCCACAGGCAATGGAAGTTGCTGAAAAGTACTATTTTAAAGATAACAAACAAGTAAAATATGCAAAAAATAAGTACGATGCCCTAGATAGTGCCCATTCTTTACTGTTATTGACGGAGTGGAAGGAATTCAGAAGTCCGGACTTCGAGGAAATGAGTAAGAGAATGATTAATAAAATAATTTTCGATGGTAGAAACCAATATAATAAGGAAACACTACACGAAATTGGCTTTGACTATCATCAAATAGGCAATGGTTATAAAGGAAGTTAATATGGCAGCAGGGAACGTCACTGGGCACAGATTTCTATACAATTTTAGGAAATATAAATTCTTACTTTACCAGTTAGTAAGCAGAGACATAAAAACCAAGTACCGTAAGTCGGTTTTAGGAGTATTCTGGAGTTTTTTAGAACCCCTCCTTACCATGATCGTGCTCACCATCATATTTTCAACATTATTTAAAGGTTTTGGGGTGGAAAACTATCCTGTGTACTTATTAACTGGTAGATTGATATTCACCTTCTTTTCAGGTGGAACCACTGCTGCCATGCGATCAATAAGGAGTAGTGCAAGTATCTTAAAAACAGTTTACGTGCCAAAATATATTTATTCCCTTTCAGCAGTATTATCCAACTTTGTAACCTTCTTACTATCCCTGGTAGTGTTATTTTTAGTAATGGCTGCCACCAATGCACCATTTACCCTTTACATAATATTCACCAGTTTACCTATCCTAGCCCTGCTGTTCTTCACCATAGGGGTGGGACTGATAGTGGCCACCATAAACGTCTTCTTCCGTGATCTTGAACATTTGTATGGGGTTCTTATGACTCTATTAATGTACGCTACGCCCATATTCTACCCTGCTAGCATTGTACCGGCCAGTTTCAGATTTATTCAGGATTATAACCCAGTTTATGCTGTTATAGAATGTTGTCGGAGTGCTTTTCTCTACGGTAAATTGTACGATCCACATCAACTAATATTCGCATTAATATCGGCTGCAGTGGCCATGATTGTAGGTTTAGCACTGTTTTATAAATACCAGGATAAATTCATACTACACGTATAAAGTTCACACAGGTGAAACATTGGAAAACACGGTTATTAAGGTTGAAAATGTAAAGATGAAATTTAACTTAAGTAAGGAAAGAACAGACAACCTTAAAGAATATGTTATTAAGTTCCTAAAAAGAGAACTACAATATCAACCATTCTGGGCCTTAAATGACGTTTCTTTTGAAGTTGAAAAGGGAGATAAATTCGGGATAATTGGATTAAATGGTGCGGGTAAAAGCACACTTTTAAAACTTATTTCTAGGGTAATGAAACCAACGGAAGGTAAAATCTGGGTAAAAGGAAGTATGGTGCCTTTATTGGAGATGGGTGCTGGTTTTGATCCAGATTACACTGGTCGGGAGAATATTTTTCTCAAGGGAGCTCTATTAGGATACACCCGGCCTTTTTTAGAAGAAAAATTCGACGAAATAGTGGAGTTTTCCGAGTTAGAAGAATTCATCGATGTCCCCCTGAAAAATTACTCATCAGGGATGAAAGCCAGACTGGCATTTTCCATAGCTACTATGGTTGAACCGGAAATATTAATTGTTGATGAAGTCCTATCGGTGGGAGATGCTAAATTCCAGCAAAAAAGCCGTGAAAAAATGAATTCATTATTGGATGAGGATGCAACGGTTCTTTTTGTATCTCATGCCACTCAACAAGTAAGGAATATATGTAACAGGGCGATATGGCTGGATAAGGGGAAATTAATCGCTGAAGGTCCTGTTGATGAAGTTTGTAATGCTTATGAGAAATTTATCCAGTTAAAAGATTGAAAAACCATGGATAAAATTGTTTTTAACAACAGGGATGCATCAATTATGGTGGCTTTATGGATCTAACAGTCATAATCCCCAACTACAACGGCAAACATTTTTTAGGAGAGTGTTTTCAATCTTTAAAGAATCAAAACTGCCAATTTGAAGTCATAATAATCGACAATGCTTCCCGGGATGGAAGTGCAGATTACATCCGGAAAAACCATCCAGAATTCAAACTAATTGAAAACACAGAGAACCTTGGCTTCCCCGCAGCAGTAAATCAGGGAATAAAAGCCTCCAATGCAGAATATATTTTTCTCCTGAACAACGATGTGTGCCTGGAAGCAGAAACCATTTCTAACCTTCTAAAGTGCATCAAAACCGATGAAAACATCTATGCAGTTTCCTCGAAGATGATCCAGTACCACGACCGGACTAAAATGGATGATGCCGGGGATGAATATACCATCCTGGGCTGGACAAAGAGGGTGGGTTATGGGAAGTCACCGGAAAAGTATACTGTAGAAAGGGAGATTTTCAGTGCCTGTGCTGCTGCATCCCTCTACCGTAGAAGTATCCTGGATAAAATAGGATACTTGGATGAGAACTTCTTCGCCTACCTAGAAGACGTGGACCTCAGTTACCGGGCCCGGATTCATGGTTATAAATGCCGGTACTGTCCAGAAGCGGTGGTTTACCATGTGGGGAGCCAGACCAGTGGTAGCAAGTACAATGAATTCAAAACCCGTTTATCAGCCCGAAACAATGTCTACGTTCCCTACAAGAACATGCCCTGGCCGCAACTGTTGTTGAACATTGTTTTCCTCTGCACCGGCTATTTCATCAAATACATCTTTTTCTGGAGGAAAGGGTACGGTGAGATCTACTTAGCTGGCCTAAAAGAGGGGTTTAATTCACGGAAAGAAATTGACAAAGTAGCATATAACCCTAAAAATCTTAGAAACTATCTTAGCATACAGTGGATATTAATCAGAAACACTCTTAAATTCCTATTTTATTAAGAAAATATAAAGATAATTGGGAGTTACTCATCAGATTATGTTGACTTGAGTGGAACTGTAGATATCATTGTTGTTTTCATTGGATTCGTATATTTCTTTATTGGAATCTACTACCAATCTAATGTAGTATTTGCCAGGTGTGATATTGGCAGGTACCGTGAATGTGGTGTTCTGGGTTATATTATCACCACTGAAAAGTTCACTAAGCCGTATTTTGCCCAGGAATATGACGTTCTCTGGCTTTTTCTCAGGAGTGAACTGGAAGGTAACATTGCAATCATCGGTGGGTAAAATACCATTATTTTTAATGGTGTTGGGAATGATTATTTCCTGACCGTTCACGGCTGTTGAAGGAGCGGTTACATTGGTTACAACCAGATCTCCAAAGAAAACAGCACTATCCACAGCTATAATTATGAAAACCAAAAAAACCACGGCTATAACAATCATGTACTGTTTTTTCCAGTCATCGAAGATACTCTTAGGAGTTTTTGTCTCCTGGTCATCAGAGGTATTGTTTGATGGTTCTGGAATATTTGTGGCTTCATCTGGTTTGATTATTAATTCTCCCCCACATTTGCATTGAAAGTCGGAGGGGTTTTCATCAGGTTTTAGCTGGTATTCCTCCCCACACCTTGAACATTTGACGTCCATGTTATCCTCCTCGCCTCTAGTGATATATATTCTTATTTACTATAAGTTTTTCCACTCAACAACTTATTTGAAATAAACAGCGTTTAAGGGGACCACCATTCCTCCTATATTCAGTCAGATCTTTTAAGCCCCCCTAACTTGAGAAAAATCTCATTTTTAGCCCCTAAACCTTAGAAAATATCTCCCTTTTCTGTCCATGGGGAGTCCCTTCATTAATTTAGTCATTTTTCAACGTAACTTATTAAAGTTAGAACCATCAACATATTCTTATAACAGCTTTAATTCACATTTCACCATATTTTAGAAATTACTATCCCCATATTTCCTAAATAAATGTTTTAAATGTAAATGTGTCCTTAATATTTGATATTTTATAACCATGAAAAACTGTATAGGTTTTTAAGTTACTTAAAGGCGGTAAAATGGATTTATCAATAATAATAGTAAATTATCAAACTTACAAACTTACCAAACAAACAATAGATTCCATTATCAGCAAGGATCATCCCTTTAAGTATGAAATATTTCTGGTGGATAATGCTTCCCCTGATGACAGCTTGGAAAGACTGCAGAAAGACTTTGCCCGAGAACAGGAAAACGGTTTAATCAAGTTCATTGCCAACAACAGAAATAGTGGTTTTGCCCATGCCAATAACCTGGCCCTGAAGAAGAGCAATGCCAGATATGTCTTATTACTTAATTCAGATACCGTAATCCTTAATAATGCTCTTGCTAAATGTATCAATCACATGGAGGAAGATTCCAGTATAGGAGCTTTAGGGTGTAAGGTGGTCCTGCCTGATGGTTCATTGGATAAGGCCTGTCGGAGAAGTTTTCCCACCTTCAGTGTATCATTTTACCGGATGGTAGGCCTTTCCCGACTTTTCCCTAAAAGTAAACGTTTCGGTAAATACAACCTGACTTTTCTGGATGAAAATCAAACATACGAGGTGGATTGTTTAGTTGGGGCGTTCATGCTGGTCAGATCTGAAGCAATCCAGGAGGTAGGTCTCCTGGATGAACAGTTCTTCATGTACGGTGAGGATATTGACTGGTGTTACCGTATTAAATCGGGTGGTTGGAAAATAGTCTACTACAGTGATGCGGAAATTGTCCACTACAAGGGGGGAAGTAATAATAACCAGGAAGAGCCACGTTTAATTCGCGAATTTTATCGTTCCATGTATTTATTCTACCATAAACATTACCGGGATAATTACTCTTTTATAATTACCGGGATCACTTACTTGGGGATTGGGAGTTTTTGTGGTTTAAAACTTATATTGAATCGTTTAAAGAATATTATATGAACCCCCTTTATGGGGTTCGCTTTAATTTGAGTGATTAAATGATCAGAGAAAATCAAAGAATCTTCAACATAGCCTTAGTAATTATTGATTTTACAGTCATCACCCTGGCTCTGGTCCTGGCATGGTACATCCGTTTTGCCACTGATCTTCTGGGTTTTGGCAGCAATGTGGGGGGATTCTACCACTACATACTACCTATTCTCCTGATTTTACCATCCTATATTTTCATTTACTATCTTCTGGGTCTATACACACCCCAAAGGACTAAAAAGACCATAACTTCAGAAGCGTTTAAGATCCTCCAGGCTAACGTTGTGGGCCTGTTTTTCCTTGTAACCATGCTGTTTGTACTGGAATTCACGGACTATTCTCGGTACATGCTGGCCATGTTTGGTATATTCAGCACAGTTCTATCCATCACTGAAAGATTCATAATAAGGAAGCTATTGCAGTATCTGCGTAGCAGACGGTATAACATCAAATACATTCTGGTCATTGGAACTGGGGAACTGGCCAGGAAATTTTCCGAGGTAATCATCCAGAATGAATACTTGGGATATGATATCATGGGATTCCTAGATGAGAACCATTCCCGGGCTGATTTTCTTAATGGTTTTAAGATTTTAGGTACAGTTGAAGATCTGGAAGATGTACTGTCTAACAACTTGGTGGACCGGGCGGTTATAACCCTTTCTCATGACAACTACAATCTCCTGGAGTGGGTGGTGGAAACCTGTGAAAAGTGTGGAGTGCGTGCTGAGATCATACCCTCCTATTACAGTTACATGCCCACCAAACCATACCTGGATGTCATCGAAGGCATTCCTTTGATCCAGATTAGGCACATACCCCTGGATAATTCATTCAATAGGTTCCTAAAACGGTGTTTTGACCTAATATTAGTACTCCCGGCCATTGTAATCTTATCTCCTCTACTGATTTTAGTGGCCTTTCTGGTTAAATTAAGCTCTTCCGGGCCAGTGATATTCCAACAGGAAAGACTGGGACTTGACAAGAAAAGTTTCCAAATGTACAAGTTTCGCAGCATGAAAGTTCAGGATGAAGAGAAAGAAAAATTTCACTGGACCACTGAGGATGATCCCCGTAAAACCGGGTTTGGTTCGTTTATCCGGAGAACCAGTATAGATGAATTACCTCAGTTTTTCAATATATTAAAGGGAGAAATGAGTTTAATAGGGCCTAGACCCGAGCGCCCACATTTTGCGGAAAAATTCAAGGAAGAAATTCCCAAATACATGGTTAAACATCATGTTCGTCCGGGGATGACTGGTTGGGCCCAGGTCAATGGTTACCGGGGGAACACTTCCATTAAGAAGAGAATAGAACATGACATTTACTATGTGGAAAACTGGACAACCACCCTTGATGTGAAAATATTCTTCAAAACCCTTATAAACCTATTTAGGGATGAGAATGCCTATTGAATAGGTGAATTCATTCTCATAATCCTAATTCCTCAATCCCAGATCGATGATTGTTTTTTCTGTTTTATTTATGTCGGGGATCATATAGTTTATCCCATTTATATGAGTATATTCTCCAGTAACCACCCCGGTTTTAGCATTGTCTATATTAAACCCAGTGATTAATTTTTCAATTACTGTTGTCTCTAGTGGTGGTATATCTGTTTTCACATTTTTCCTTAACTGGTTCAAAACAGTAGGGGCTTGAAGAATGTTGGAGGGATTTAAAGCTTCATTGATAATAGCGGTTATTGCTTCCCTGTGTCTTTTCATCCGCCCACCCTCGGATTCGGAGTCTTGCCTGAAGCGAACATAGATCAAAGCTTCATCACCGGTTAATTTACTCACCCCAGTTTTACCATGAAGTTCCGGTCTCACTGCGGAGATATGAGGTTCTACATTCATGGTTATCCCACCCAGGCTATCCACCATTTCTTTAAAATCAGTGAAGTCCACCAGCACATAGTAATCAATTCTAACCTTCAAAAAGTTCTCCACAGTTTCTTTAGTGGTATTTATATCTCCATAGGCATATGCACTGTTAATCTTATCCACACCCTTTCCAGCAATCTGCACTTTTGTATCGCGTGGTATGGAAAGAATAGAAACTTCCTTGGTGTTTTTGTCTATGGATAAAATGTTAATGGAATCTGTATACCCCTGGGTCTGGGGTGTCCGGGCATCGGCACCTAAAAACAATATGTTAATTCTTTCACTGGAGGAATTGGTCTGGGGAATAAACAGAAGGTAAGACAAGCTAGCTGCCAAGAGGATTATTCCCATCAATAACAATATTACTACTTTTTTATTCATCTGCATAGCGCCCCTAACTATAATTTTTTAATTGAATTGTCTCCTTTGGTAGTGAAAATAGAGGAAATTAGGTTATTCTCATCCATAAATCTCGTGTTTTGTAAGGATTATTGTCAGGAAGTTT
>NPIE01007043.1_pt1 | contig 73765 bp, 67 predicted proteins | sample 8637661 | NCBI WGS metagenome assembly NPIE01 (sample SAMN07420842, study PRJNA396082) | bioreactor metagenome | isolation source: sample BA12 brine-fed electro-methanogenic bioreactor BA | place: Japan: Kochi | collected 2016-12-09 | reverse complement strand
GTTCTGGACCGTCTCCTTGCCGAGATAATGATCCATCCTGAATACCTGCTCTTCCCTGAACACCGTCGCGAGAAGGGAGTTGAGCTTGATGGCGCTGGCCAGATCCCTCCCGAAGGGCTTTTCGATAATAATTTTGGTACGCTCCCTTTCCCGGGGAAGAGAGGAAGAGCCTATGCTGGAGATGATGGTACTGTAGACGCCTTCGGGAACGGCCAGGTAGTAGAGGATCTGCTCATTACCCGGAAGCCCGGAAACCCGCTCCCACAAATCCTCGTAGCCTGAAGGTTCCTCGAAGTGGCCGTAGAGAAAGTAGAGATGGGAAAGAAAGCTGTCAAGCGCATCAGGGTCGGCTCCGGAAATCTCCTCCCCTATAGCCTCGGCGATCAGGCCTCGGAACCGGTCATCGTCGAGATCCTGTCGTCCATAGGCGATTATGGAAAACACCTCCGGAAAGTTACCCGCAAGAAACGCGTTGAATATGGTGGGAAAAAGCTTTCTTCTGCTCAGGTCTCCGGCACCGCCGAAAAGCACCAGGGAAAAGGGCTTTACATCCTCATTCTCTTCACCGTCGCATTCTATTATTTCGGGATTCACGGGAACTCCGGCAGAGCGGCGGAATTGAGAAACAGGACACCCCGCTCCTTCATTTCGGCTACCTTCTCCGCAGCAAAACCCGCCGGCTGATCGACGGGCAGGGAGAGATCTTCCAGAATAACGGTCTCAAAACCGAGACGCCGTGCATCCCTGGCGGTAAAGTAGACACACCAGTCCAGGGCAAGTCCCGCAAGATAGACCCTGCGGATACCGAAATCATTCAGGTAACCGTTCAGTCCCGTTCTGGTCAGGCCGTCATTCTCAAAGAAGGCGGAGTAGGAATCCAGATCCTTCCTGCGTCCCTTTCGGATAAAAACATCCACTGTATCTGCGGCAAGTCCGGGATGCATTGACGCCCCCACGCTGCCGGCAATGCAGTGATCCGGCCAGAGATGCTGTTCCAGCCCCTCCAGTTCCACCGTTTCGAAGGGCTCCTTTCCCTCATGGGAAGAGGCGAAGGACACATGCCCCTCGGGGTGCCAGTCCGCCGTGGCGACCACCTTGAAAAAACCGCTCCGCTCCGGCTTTTCCAGAAGAGCGTTAAGGGACGGAATAATGGAGTCTCCGCCGGGAACCGCAAGAGCGCCGCCGGGACAAAAATCATTTTGAATATCCACCAGAATAAGTGCGCTTTCATTCATGCTTTCAATATAATGGAAAATGAGACCATGCGCCAATGATTGGCCGTAATTCCTCTGACCTTCCGGTTTGACCAGTCCGGCGTTCGATGATACTTTGAATTCCAGCGAAAGGCTGAACAGAAAAGCGTTTAAAGGAGTCCCCCGAATGAACATAGAAATACGAAACTGCAGAATGCTCCAATGGCAGGGAGAGGATGCCGTATTCAATCCGGGATCTATCGCCGTAAAGGACGGTTTTATCGAGCATACGGGAACCATTCCGTCCTCATTCAAAGCGGACAGGATTATCGATGCCCGGGGTGCTCTTGCCCTTCCGGGGCTGGTGAACAGCCACACTCATGTCTCCATGAGCCTTATGCGGAACCTGGCGGACGATCTTGAGCTAATGGACTGGCTTCAGAACCGGGTCTGGCCTATTGAGGAGAAGATGGGCCCGGAGGATGTCCATATCGGCGCCCTCCTCTCGATGGTGGAGATGATCCGCAGCGGTGTCACCGCCTTTGCGGATATGTACTTTTCAATGGAACAGGTAGCCGGGGCCGCCGCGGAGGCGGGAATACGGGCGAATATAGGGGTCGGACTTACCGGCGACAGGGAGAGCAGCCGGGAGAAACTGCTCGCTTTCCGCGATTTTCATGCCGCCCACAACGGCAGTTCCGGCGGACGCATCACCGTGGATCTGGGCCCTCATGCTCCCTATACCTGTGACAGCGGATGTCTGGAAGCCGCGGCGGAAACCGCGGAGGAGCTGGGATGCGGTATCCACATTCATCTATCGGAAACCGCCGGCGAGGTGGTCGAGTGCCGTGAACGCTACGGACTGTCTCCCATTCAGCTGGCCGACCGGTCGGGACTCTTCGCCCGGCGCACCATTGCCGCCCACTGTGTTCATGCGGATGAAAAGGATATTGGAATTCTCGCCGAACGGGGCGTCCACGTGGTCCACAATCCGTCGAGCAATCTGAAACTTGCCAGCGGCTTTGCCCCGGTCGATGCAATGCTGAAAAAAGGAGTACGGCTTGCCATAGGCACCGACGGCCCCGCAAGCAACAACAACCAGAACATGTTTGAAGAGGTGCACCTGGCGGCCATTCTTGCCAAGGCGGTTTCCGGCGACCCGACCGCCATGCCCGCGGCGAAGGCGCTCGCTCTTGCGACCCTTGGAGGAGCGTCGGCCCTCGGACTTCCCGACGGCAGCGGAGCGCTGGAGAAGGGTTCTCCCGCTGACATCATACTCGTCAAAACCACCGGCGCCCACATGCAGCCCCTCCACGATCCCGCCTCCGCGCTTGTCTACAGCGCCGGTGCTTCGGATGTTGATACGCTTATCTGTGCAGGCAGGGTAATCATGTGCAACGGAATAATTGAAACCCTCGATGAGGAACGGGTTATCGCCCTCGCCGGGGAAGCGGCCGCACGGCTCGCTTCCAGATAGGAAGAGGGCGACAGATGCTGCGCTCCCATTTCCCCTATTACGACGATACGGGCGGCGGGACTCCCGGGGTATTTCTCGACAGCGCCGCCAGCTCCCTTACCCTGAGGGAGGTTATCGACGGCATGTGCGAATACTACCGGGATTACCGCGCCAACATTCACCGCGGGATGTACGCCGCGTCGGTGCGGGCAAGCGAACGGTTTGAGTGGGCCCGTTCCGTCACGGCACGCTTTATCGATGCGAAAGAGCCGGGAGAGATTATATTCACCGCGGGAACAACTGATTCCATAAACATGCTTGCTTCCGGCTGGGGAGCCATGCTGACCCGGGGGAAGCGGGTAATTGCCGCGAGTGAGGCCGAACACCACTCCAACCTGGTTCCCTGGCAGGAGGCCGCGCGGCGCCTCGGGGTCGAGCTCCGTCTCATTCCCCTGCGTCCCGACGGGAGCCTCGACACCAGCCATCTCGAAGAGATTATTACCCCCGACTGCTCCCTGGTTGCGATAAGCGCCCTTTCGAACGTAAGCGGAGAACGTGTCGATCTGGAAAAAATTATCGCCCGGGCCCGGAGCGCCGGGGCTCTTGTCCTGGTGGATGCGGCCCAGGCGGCGGGAAGAGTTCCCGTTTCCGTACGCAGCCTGGATATCGACTTTCTCGCCTTCTCGGCTCATAAATGCTACGGGCCCACGGGGATCGGGGTTCTCTACGGAAAAAGGGAGCTTCTCGAAAGGCTGCCGCCTTTCCGTTTCGGAGGGGGTATGGTATCGCGGGTAAGCGCGGAGCGTGCCAAATGGGGTCCGATACCTGCCCGGTTCGAAGGAGGGACGCCTCATATAGCGGGAGCAATCGGCCTCGGAATAAGCCTTTCCTTTCTTCTGGATACGGGGATGGAAAAGGTGCGGCGCCACGAGGAAGATATTACCGCCTATTGTCTTGAGAGACTGGGATGCCTGGACTGTGTTCGGCCGATTGCGCCCGGGTGCGGACAGCTCGGACTGGTCAGCTTCAACATTGAGGGGGTCCATCCCCACGATGCGGTAAGTATCATGGAGGGCCGGGGAATCGCCCTGCGCGGCGGACTGCACTGCGCCGAGCCGCTCCACAGCGCCCTGGGAATTAAAGGAAGCATTCGCGCTTCTTTCGGTGTATACTCGGAAAGAGAGGATGTGGATGCTCTTGTAAAAGCCGTTGATAGCACCCGACGCTTTTTCGGCTGATCCGTGGAGGCAATATGAGTGATCCGAACCAGCTCTACAGGGAACAGCTGCTGGCTCTTTCAAAAGATCCCGCCCACAAGTCGGATCTGGAACACAAGGCCGGTACGCTCCGGGGCAGAAACCCGCTCTGCGGCGACGATGTACTAATTTCCCTGGAAAGCGCACACTTTGACGGCTATGCATGTGCACTGTGCACCGCATCGAGTGAACTGCTGTGCAGAACCATCGAACACCTGTCCGGGGAAGAAATCGCTGCAACCCTAGAACGGATCGGTTCCCTGCTGAGGGAACCTGCACATCCCGAATGGGATACCGATCCGGACCTTGAACCGCTTAAACCGCTTCTGACGGTACATCAGTTTCCCGCCAGACTGGAATGCGTCCTCCTTCCCTGGAAAACGGCTGCATCCGGCGAAGAGAGCTCACCGTGAAGAAACGTCTGTACCAGTTTTTTGCTGCCACAATTCTTATGATAAGCGTCGTTCTGGCCGGGGTAGTCGGCAGCGGCATCTGGCGGATTCTGAATGAAATAGCAGCCACGGTTCAGGAAGATGTGATGCGTCAGGTGAACGGAAGGATCTCTGATTTCGATACCATTCTCTACTGGATAGAAATGAATATGGAAGATTCCGGAATGGATTCGATGCGGAAACTGGCGGACCGATTACCCGACCCCGGGGAGCTGGTCTCCTACTCTCCGAACAGGCTGAAGGAACTTGCTCTCTCCCTGGACCTTGACGAGTTATATGTTATTGACCGAAGCTGCACCGTTGTTGCCACATCCTTCAAACCCGATGAAGGTTTTAATCTCGGCTCGATAGGCGGAAGGTTCCGGCGCTTTCTTCAGGAACTGATTGGCTCGGGACGATTCGCCACTCAGCGGATAGTGACTTCGAACCAGACCGGTATAATAAACAAGTATTTCTACTATGGTCCTCCCGCTTCCGATTACCTGATAGAAACCAGTCTCTCCGTAAGGAGCTACTTTGACAGGACCTACTCCGCCGGATTCTACGAGTACCTTTTCCAGGATTTTTTCAGTTCCATATCCGACAGAAACCGGCATGTGGTTTCACTGGGGGTTTACCACCTGACGGACAAGTCCCAGTGGTCCCTTTCCGATAAGGACGGGCCCTTTGAGGACAGGTTCGGCATAGCCGACCGCATAGAGAAAGAGGAACAGATCCTGATTGAAAGCGAAGGGCTGCTCTACCATTATTCCCTGGTGGAGCCGTCGCTCATAACAAAAGATTTCTCGTATCCCCTCTTCGTGGAAATAGTGTATGACATATCCTCTTTCAAACTTGCTATCCGCAGGCTCCTGGTCCGTGCCGCGGCAGCCGTCCTGATCTTCCTTCTTGCCGCCACAATCCTCTTGAGCCAGGTCATGCAGAGTCTCTTCCTGAAGCCTTTTGCTTCTCTGGAAGAGAGCATCCGCAGGATCGAAAACGGGGAGATTCCGCAGAAAAGAATGGTCAAACAGGGGGACGAATTCGGAGCAATAGAAGCTTCGATTATCACCATGGCCGAACGGATTGAGCAGCGAACCGGAGAAATAGAGGAGACACGTAATTTTTTCCGGAACATAATCAATTCCATGCCATCGCTTATTTTTATCCTTGACTCCGAAGGTCTGATTGAGGGGGCCAATGACAGCGCCCTCTCCCTGCTTGGAATGCAGCGGGAAGAGGCAAGGGGCAGAAAGCTTACGGATCTTCTTCCCGAACTTTCCGGCCTGACCGGTAATGTGAATTCCCGGAACGAACAGCTTGTCCTGCAGATAGCGAGACGTGAAAAGGCTGCCCTTTATCAGCTCTCACAATACGCAGTCCGTGGAAACCATCCGCAATGGGTAATCAGACTGGATGATGTAACGGATATGAAAAAAAAGGATGAACAGGTAAGGCAGGCCCAGCGAATGGAAACCATCGGCAATCTGGCCGGGGGACTTGCCCACGATTTCAACAATATCCTGGGCGGAATAAGCGGAACCATCAGCCTCATGAAGCTGGATCTGGAAACGGAACAGGAAGTCGGCCGGGAAGAGTTCCTCCGGCACCTTTCTTCCATAGGCGAATCGGTTTCCACCGCCGCCGAACTTGTCGGGCAGATGCTTACCCTGGCGAAGAACCGCAGCGGGGAAAGCAGGCTCTTTGACCTGAACCTTGTTGCCGAGAGAACCATAGAAATTCTCCGTAATTCCGCCGACCGCAGCATCGGTATCGATTTCTTCCCCTTCCCGGGTCAGGCCATCTGTGAAGGTTCTCCCTCGCAGATTGATCAGCTGCTTCTGAACCTGGGAATAAACGGTATCCACGCCATGACCACCATGCGGGACAAAGACGAAAAATACGGAGGTACCCTTTCCCTGGCCATTAATCGTCCGGAGAACAGAAACGGGAGGTACTGGACAGTCACAGTCCGGGATACCGGAGTAGGGATTCCCGAAACCATACAGCAGAAAATCTACGATCCCTTTTTCTCCACTAAAACCAGGTCGAGAGGAACAGGTCTCGGTCTGACCATGGTGTACAACATAGTACGGCAGCACAATGGTCTGATTGAACTGCAGAGCTACCCTGAAAAGGGCAGTACCTTCACCATCCTTCTGCCTGTTCCCGAGGCGGTTCTCCATGGAGACGCCGGCAAGCTGCACTATGAGGAGCCCGGGCAGCAGCTCGTAAAGGGAAGCGGTACAATCCTTTTTGTGGATGATGAAGCACTCCTCCGAAACACCGGCACCGCCATGCTGAAGGCCTGCGGCTATCAGGTTGTGGAAGCGGATTCCGGAGAAGCGGCGCTTGAACGGCTGGAGAAGGAGCCTGAGCGCTTCAATCTGATAATTCTCGATATGGTGATGCGTGGAATGAGCGGCCTTTCCGCCTTCCGGATCATGAAGAAGCATTACCCGGATATTCCGGTTATTCTCTCCAGCGGCAACAGTGAAGACGACAGAATTGTCCAGGGATTAGAGGCCGGAGCGGCCGGCTTCCTCGGGAAACCGTACACTCTCGAAGAGATGAGCCGGCAGGTGGCGGATATAATCGGACTCGATTAATATAAGAAAATGATCTATACTCTTACACACAGCAAGGTAATTGTTCAGAGGAGACCAATAATGGCGAAAATACTTATAGCCGATGATGAAATCTACATACGTGAATTGATAAAAAGAAGCATGTCCGCCAAAAATCACACCTTTCTTGAAGCCTCCGATGGAATTGAAACCATTGCCCTTCTGGAAGAACACCGGGTCGATCTCCTGATTATTGATATGGTAATGCCCCATAAGGGAGGGCTCGAGACGCTGATTGAGCTGAGAGATAAGGACAATCCTCTAAAAATAATTGCCATAACCGGTAAAATATCGACCACGAGAGATTCGGTCCGGGGAATCGCCAGTCAGTTCAAAGTCGATGCGGTATTCGAGAAGCCCTTCGATATGTTCGAGTTCACCCAGAAAGTGGAAGCGCTGCTTTCAGAATAGTCCCCTCCCCCTTGCCACATCTTCCGATTTACGTTAACTATATAATTCAATATGGTTAACGTAAATCGCTCAATTATTTCCCTGCTCAAGCACGAAACAACGCTATCCGGAGAGATTATCGCGGAACAGCTCGGCATGAGCCGGGTGGCGATCTGGAAGCGGATAAAAAAGCTTCAGGAGGAGGGATATCCGATCAGCTCGGGGCATGGCGGCTACACCCTTGCTGCGTCCCCTCTCCCGCCCCTGCCGGAACTCTTCCCCGAATCCTTCCCCTTTCCCGTACACTACAAAGCCTTTACATCCTCCACTATGGAGGATGCGCGGGAATCGAAAGAGGCAACGGCTGGAGAAAAACGGCAGCCGCAGCTTTTTCTTGCAGGCCGCCAGAGCCGGGGACGCGGGAGAAGGGGACGTTCCTGGATAAGTGCTGAAGGCGGCATCTACGCCAGCCTTCTCCTCTTTCCCGAAACCGGCTACGATGCGGCCTTTCACCCCGTCATGCTTCTGGCTGTCTCTCTGGTGCGGCTTCTGCGGGAGGTGTATCAGCTTCCTGCATCCATCTCCTGGCCGAACGATATCTTTATCGGACGGAACAAGGCGGCGGGGATTCTTACGGAGCTTCACGGGAAGTATGATCTTCTTGACCGGCAGATTATCGGAATCGGCATAAATCTCGGCTCGGCACCGTCCCTGCCCGGCGCCGTTTCGCTTGCGGAACTGCTGCCTCCATCCGCCTCCGCACCCTCTCCGATACAGTTTACCGAAGCCCTTTTCTCGGATTTCAGTACCCTCATCTCCGGAACCTCTCCCCGGGAGGCGGTCGGACTATGGAAACTCTATTCCGGAACCCTGGGAAAGCAGGTCCGGGTGGAACGAAGCTGGGGCTCTCCCCTTACGGGAAGGGCCAGAACTATCGGAGATGACGGTTCTCTCATTGTGGAAACCTCCTCCGGCGAAGTGGTCTCCATCCGTGAGGGTGAGTGCCGCATCATAAATGAAGAACGGAGTTGAATGAGATGAACCAGGATACAAGCAATCCCCTTGCGAAAAGCGTGATAAGCGCCCTCTTCGCCGCCCTTATTTCGGCCGGTGCTTATATCGCCATCCCCCTGGGTCCTGTGCCCTTCGTGCTGCAGAACTTCTTTGTTATCCTTGCAGCCCTTCTGCTGCGTCCCTCGGGAGCCCTTCTGTCGGTAACGCTCTATCTTCTTCTGGGAGCCCTCGGACTGCCGGTCTTTTCCGGAGGGACGGGAGGCTTCGCGCACTTTTTCGGCCCCACCGGCGGCTACCTGCTCGCCTACCTTCCTGCTGCTTTTCTGGGCTCCCTTACCGCCGCCGCCGGAACCGGGCTGCGGGGAAACATCGCCCGCGGTGCGGTAAACGGCGCCGCCGCTCTGATCTGCGCCGCAACGGTATACCTTGTCGGAGTTCCCTGGCTTCGAATGACCACGGGAATAAGCCGGAATGCCGCACTTGCCGCAGGATTCTATCCCTTCATTGTCGGTGATCTGATCAAGATAGCAGTAGCCCTTGCCATAGCCCTTCCTCTCCGGGAACGGATAGACGAAATTGTGTATGGAAAATAGGGATCCGATTCTCCGGCTGGAGAATGTTCACCGCAGCTTCAGAGACGGGACAGAAGCCCTTTCCGGCCTCTCTTTCACGGTGGAAAGAGGCTCCTTCGTGCTTCTTCTCGGTGCCAACGGTTCCGGTAAATCGGTCCTGCTTCGCATAATGAGCGGGCTGATGGCTCCCGTGAAAGGGGAAGTACTTCTTGAAGGAAAGCCCCTTGCAGGACACGGAAAAGAGCTGCACCGTAAAATCGGCTTCATCTTTCAGAACCCCGACAGCCAGATTGTCGGACAGACAGTCGAAGAGGATACCGCTTTCGGGCCGAGGAATATCGGTCTTTCCGAGGAAGAGGTGGCCTCAAGAACCGAAACGGCCCTTGCCCTGACAGGACTGCTCTCCCACCGCAGCAAACGACCGCACCTTCTCTCGGGAGGCGAAAAGCGGCGCCTTGCCATTGCGGGAGTCGAAGCGATGGAACCGGACATCCTGCTTCTGGATGAGCCCTTTTCCAACCTGGACTACCCTGCCACGGTGGAATTTCTCCGACTCCTGGTCCAGCTCCACGAAAAGGGGAAAACCATCATCCTTGTAAGCCATGATATCCAGAAGGTCGCCGCCCATGCGGAGCGGATTATCCTTCTCTCCCGCGGGCGCATCGTCGCCGACGGGCCGGTGGAAACGGTGGTGAATCAGCTTGAAGAGTTCGGGGTCCGGGCCCCTCATCACGGTCTTTCCATCTCCCGGTGCAGCTGGCTTACACCCGCGGGAGCGGGAGGCACCGAAGGTGCGTGAGCGGGAGCTTTTCCGCTACCGGGCGGGAGATGACGCGGTACGCAGCCTTGACCCGAGGCTCAAACTGCCCCTGTTTCTTCTCCTCGCCTTCTGCACGGCCAGCCTGCCCCCTCTGTTTCTGCTGCTCCTGCTGCCCATCCCGTTTGCCGCCGCCTTTGTCTCCGGAGTCTCTCCCGCTGCCCTTTTTCGGGAAAGCAGGTCGCTCCTTATTGTCGCCCTTCTTCTATTTCTCTCGGTCAGTTTCCTCTCCGGGCCGGTTTCCGCCGCATCGGCGGCGGAGGGGGGGGTCAGAAGCGCCCGTTTTCTCATGATCGTGCTGATTGCCCATATTCTTGTTGAAACCACAAGCACCCAGGAGATGGGTACGGCGGTACACCATTACCTGAGGCCCCTCTCCCCTGCTCTTGCGGAAAAAAGCGCCCTCTCCATCAGCCTTACCATCAGGTTTATTCCGCTTCTCTTTGATGTACTGGATGACATAGATGATGCAAGAAAGGCGCGTTCGATTGAGAGCTGCCGCAGTCCGGTCAGGCGGATACGAAGCCTGGTGCTGCCCCTCTTTTCGGTGCTGCTGGAAAGAAGCGAGGAGATGATAGAAGCCCTTGAGAGCCGCGGGATCAGCCGTGACGGAAGAATGAAGCCCGCCGGCACAGGCCCGTTTTCACAAAGGAGCCTGCTCCTGTCCGGCGCGCTCCTCCTCTATCTATGCGTCCTGATCGGCCTCTCCCTCTGTCTCCGGTTCTGACCGGACCGCAGCTTCGCTTATGAGACTCTCTCCAAGGGCAATGCTCTTTTCGAGGAGCTCGAGAATTACGTAATCCGCTTCAACAAGCCCCTTTTCGGCAAGCCTGATCTCTTCGCTCGATTCGGCAATCGATGCCATCGATGCCTTAACCTCGCTGCTCCTCTCCTTCTGGGAATCCGAGAGTTCCTGAATGGTGCAGATCTGCTTTACCAGCGATTCAATTTCGGGCAGCACACCGGAGGCGGCGGCATTCTGTTCCTGCACCTTGTCTGCTATCGTGCTGGCAAGGGAGGTTGTCGATTCTATGCCAGCCGTAATGTCCCTGAAAATTTTCCCTGTTTTCTGACTGAGTGCTACTCCATGACTGACCCGTTCGGACATGTCGGAAACCACCGAAGCGATTGCTTTGACCGATCTGGAACTGTTTTCGGCGAGTCCCCTCACCTCCGAGGCAACCACGGCAAAGCCCTTTCCGGAATCGCCGGCATGAGCCGCTTCGATTGCGGCGTTCATGGCAAGCATATTGGTCCGTGCGGCAATGGAGGCGATCTCCTTGAGATTATCCGCAACGGTTGTTGATGAATCTTCGATGACGCGGATGGCCTGGGCGGTTTCCTCCAGGGAGCTTCGGCCTTCCTGAACGGCGCTTTTCAGGGTCTCCGCGATGGTGCGGCTCTCTTCGGTATATTCCCGGATCTCCCTGGAGCCGGAAACAATGGTCCTGACCGCCTCGGCACTATCCTCAAATGAGCAGACATGACTGTTCATTCCGTCAACGACCCTGGACATGGTACCGGCAATGTCCTGAATGGTTTCGGAGGTAGCATTGAGCACCCCCTTCTGCGCTTCGGTCATCTTGCCGACCTCTGCAGCACCTTCAAGAAGGGTATTGAAATTCCGCATTATCAGCTGGAGGTTTTCATGCAGTTCGACGGCTGTCTTATCCCGCAGGAGAAGTCGGCTGTCCTTTTTCCCGCACGCTTCCCGAAGCCGGAAGGACTCTATCTCCAGCTCTTCCAGCCTCTCCGCCCTTCTGCGAATTTTTTTCATCCTGAAGAGCAGGGTAATACAGACTCCCGAAAGCAGTACCAGAATAAAAAGCAGAAAGATTACCAGTAAAGAAAGTCCGTTCATCAATACACCTCACTCAATAGTTTAGGATAATCAGCGTCCGTCCGCTTTCCTGCTTCCCGCCAGAGGATAGACAAGGACCGAAGAGTTGCGGTTGCTGTTATATTGAAGCCGTTTTCGTTCGGGAATTGCATCAAGACCGGAACGCCGGAACCCCTTGCGTTCGAACCAGTCGGCCGTACGTGTGGTCAGCACAAAGAGCTGCCTGATTCCCCTGCTCCGGGCCCGTTCTATAAGAAAGGATACCAGCCGTCCGCCTATGCCGCTGCCCTGGTACCTGGGATCCACAGCAACCGCGGCTATCTCCGCCTGGTCTTCTCCAAAGGGGTGAAGAGCCGCACAGCCGTGGACAATGCCGTCGACGTCGAATACCACGAAATCGTTGTATTCCTGCTGGAGGGACTGCTTGTCCCTGGGCACCAGAATACCTTCGCTGATATAAGGATCCATTATCCGCAGGACATCCGAAACATCGGAGGTCTTCATATCCCTTATGCTTTCGTAGAGATTGGTATGCACCATGGTACCGACACCCTGATTGGAGAAGATCTCCTGAAGCAGAACCCCCTCTATTCTTCCGTCGAGGATATGCACACGGTGCACTCCCTGGCCGCATGCACGCTGGGCAAGGCTTATGCGGAAGAGCTCGCCCTCCTTGTCCCTGTTCATTTCCAGGAAGGCTCCGGCGGTGGAGGCATCTATTCGGCTTATGGTCCCGTCCCGCGATATTCCGCACTCCTTGCTGCAGCTGAAACGTTCGCTTGTCAAAGGGCCGTCAGTGCTTATGAAGAAGAGTTTGTCCGCACGGAGGGCCACGGCAATCTGGAGGGCAAGCTCGTCGCTCGACAGATTGTAAGGCTTGCCGGCGGAGTTCCAGCCGATACAGGGAAAGATGGGAATCATCCCCATTGAAATGACCTCCCGCACCGGCTCAACCAGGATGCGCTCCAGGGTTCCGCTGAACTGGTAATCGATTCCGTCGACAACCCCCAGACTCTTTGCACGAACCCAGTTGCCTACAAGCGCATTCACATCCTGTCCAGCAAGTCCGGTCATAAGGCGGTTCGAAACATCGAAGGCGGCCATTCTTGCAAAGGGAATGGTCTTTTCCGTGGTAATCCGGATGCCACGATGATACCCGGTATCGAAACCGTATCGTTCAATAATCTCGTCAATCCGCTCTCGCGCGCCGGGAACAAGCACAACCCGTATTCCCACCTGCTGAAGAAGGGCAACATCCCGTATCAGGAGGGGAAACTGGGGGTGATCAATCACGGTGCAGTCGAGTTTCAGGACAAATACGGAGTTCCGGTAGCGGTGAGCATAGGAAAAACCCTGCCTGAGAAGATTCATATCGTCGGTCATATCGGAACTCTTCATACGCTCCCCCGGTTTAAACTTTCCACAATCTGCGCGGCCGTTGCAAGGGCTATCTCTTCCGGAGTCACCGCACCGATGTTCAGTCCTATGGGACCCTTGATCCTGCCCAGCTGCTCCTCCGGTACGGAGCGGGAGGCCAGTCTCGATTTCCGGTCGGCGAGGGTCTTTCTGCTCCCGAGAACTCCGACATAGAAACAGCCGGCCTCAAGCGCCGACGCAACCGCCTGGTCATCGATTTTTTCATCGTGCGAGAGCGCCGCCACCGCGGTACGGCTGTTCGGACACAGCTCCCGAAACGCCGGTTCGGGCCAGATGTTCATAAGCATGTCCGCCTCAGGAAAGCGCGAAGTGCCTATAAACATATCCCTCGGGTCAATGACCGCAACCATCCACCCCATTGCCCTGGCCAGCCGGCAGAGCGCCACCGAAATATGCCCTCCGCCGACTATAAAGAGGCGGACCGGAGGCGGGGAAAGAAAGAGAAACCAGTTCTCATCGCTGTAACCGGCCGCAAGAACCTCCCGCGGAATCTCTTCGAGCAGGGTTTCGAGAGAGGGAGGAAGCCCCTTCGAAGCATCCCACCCTTCAGAAAAAAGCAGATCCGATGAATCGCTGCCGGCAAATGCTGTCCCGGGCGCAATGGGACCGCTCTCAAGCGAGACCCCCCAGAGTACCTCCGATCCCTTTTTCTGGAGCGCTTTGAAATGCTCGATAAGCTGCCTGAATCCCCTGTAGACCATAAGGGATATTTCGCCTCCGCAGGGGGAGAAGGAACCGAAAAGCTCATCATCCACGGCACAGAAACGGAGGAGCCCCGGTGCATCGCCATCCCGGAGGATACGCTCCGCTGCCTGGACCGCGGCACCTTCTATACACCCGCCGCTGACCGATCCGGCAAGTTCTCCCCTGCTGTTCACCGCAAGGGTCGCCCCGACGCCGCGGACCGCAGACCCTCCTATCGACACCACCGTAGCGAGAGCAATATCATCTTCCGGGCCCCATGTATCGAGCATATCTGCAATTTCTTTCATAGATCGACTAGTATACAATCCGATAGCGTGATGGTCTATAACTTGACATCAAGCTCCGGGGAGCTTATGGTTTTTTCATGAGAAAGAGCAAGCGTGATTACGCCGATGTAGACAACCGCAGCCGTATAATCAATGCGGCAACCGAGCTGTTTATTCTGAAAGGGGCTCAGGACACCAGTCTCTCGGATATCTCAAAGCATCTGGACATAAGCAAGGGAACTCTCTACTACTACTATTCCAGCAAGGCCGATCTGCTCTTTGATGTGACCGAAGTCTATATGAACAAGCTTACCAGCCGCCTTCTGAACTGGGTCAAGCAGCTCAATACAAGCATGCCTGCCAATGAGGTTGTCTTCAAGGTTATGCAGGAACTCTTTGCGGCCAAAAACCGGGGAAAACTCCACCTCTACCTCATTTACGAAGCAATAACCGAGAACGATATTCTCAAGCACAAACTCATTGCAGCCTATGAACAGTGGCTGGCCATGCTCAAAGAGGGGCTTGCCATCGTCATGGAAGACAACGAATCAGTCGGCGAATACGCGGAACTTCTGCTTATGATGATTACAGGAGGCATTGTTCATACTATTCTGGGATTTGACGTAAAAAATCCGGAGAAAATCTCCGGATTGATATTTCCGGGGGATACCAAAAATCCGGAATCCCCCTGAATACTCAGGCCAGGAGCTCCTTATCGATAACATCTTTCAATGTATCCTTCGGAAGTGCTCCGGCGGCCATCTGGGGTTTCCCCTCTTTCGGAATAAAAAGCAGAGAAGGGATGCTCTGAATCCCGAAAGCCATCGCAAGCTCCTGTTCCGCTTCCGTATCAATCTTGAAAAAGTTCACCTTTCCCTCGTACTCCCTGGAAAGCTCTTCAATAATTGGTCCTACCATCTTGCAGGGACCGCACCAGTCAGCATAGAAATCGATTACCGCAGGCAGGTCTCCCTGAAAATCCCACTCTTTCTTGTTCTCATAATCGAATATCTTTTCGAGAAAACCATCTTTTGTCATCTGTTCAGCCATTATCTTACTGCTCCTTTGCCTTTCAGGCATGTTTGATTCTTTGCTACATAGGAAAAGTAATATATTTATCCGGAATAATCAACTCTCAAAATCAAATCTTGATCCGAACCCTGTAATCAACTATAATGGCCAGACTCCGGGAGGCAAGCAAGTGAAGATAAGAACACGTTTAATGATATTGAATATCCTGTTTATTGCAGGTATTATCGGAACAACTGCAATATTTTATTACGAGCAGGCTGTACAGAAAAATATCCTTGAGACCGTCCAGACAGGGACGGAAGTCAAGGCCGATCTCTTCCGCACCAACGCTCTTACAAAGGAGCTTCTGCTCACTTCAAACCTGAAGACCGGTTACAACAACTTCAATGCCCAGTATGCCCAGATGATGGCGAGTCTTGAGCTCTTCAGAAATTCGAGCCAGTACCGCAAGCTGATCCTCGCCGATGAGAACGGGCGTAAGCGTGAGGCCAGCCTCGATAATATTATAGGGTTTGTGGAAAAAAAGATCACGGAGGTTGACGGCCAGCTGCAGTCACTCTTCGATACCTATCCGGCCTATCTGCCCGGACTCTACGATGCTTATCAGTTTTACGGAGATGTGGATATCAATATAGCATCGAGCGAGGTGGTCAACCTTACGGTCTACCTTGGCGACTCCTTCGAAAGAACCCTGAACGAGTTGATTTCCTTCCTGCAGAAAAGGGCTGATGAACAACAGAATTTGACACGGCTCATAAGTTTTGTCCTGGTGGGGCTGCTTCTTCTTTTTGTTCTATTCCTTTCCCTCGGTATGGTACGCAAGCTGCAGCAGCAGCTTATCGGTCTGAAAAAATCGATGGAGGTTCTGGCTACGGGAGATTTCTCCCGCAGGCTTGTGGTAAAGGGACGCGATGAACTTTCAAGCCTTGCGGAATCAATGAACCGCTTCATTGATGACTTCTCTTCCGTAATTGATGAGGTCAAAACCATATCCGTGGAAAGTGCGGAGCTTAAGGATGCGGTAAACAGTGCCACCAACGAATCGGCAGCTGCGGTTCAGCAGATGTCCGCCAATATTTCTTCCATAAGCAACCAGATAAACAATCTGGTGGAAAACCTGACCACATCGGACCAGGCATCCAAGAGAATAGCCGAAGGAATCAACTCCCTGGTGGACAAGATTGAGAACCAGTCTTCGGCGGTAACACAGTCCTCAAGCAGCATAGAGGAAATGACGGCAAGCATCGAAAGCGTCGCACGGATTGCACGCCAGAGGCAGGAGGCTTCCGAGGCTCTGGTTGAGATAACCGCAAAAGGCGGAGAACAGGTTGCGATAACCAATAAACTGATCGAAGAGAATGCGAGCGATGTGAAAGAGATCCTCGAGGTTATCGAAATTATCAACAACGTAGCCAGTCAGACCAACCTTCTTTCAATGAACGCGGCCATTGAAGCGGCTCATGCGGGAGAGTCGGGACGCGGTTTCGCCGTTGTTGCCGAAGAGATACGCAAGCTCGCGGAATCCACCAACGAAAACTCCAAAAGAATCCGAAAGACCATAACGACCATAGCCGACCGTATACAGCAGATTCTTGAGTCAAGCAACGAAAGCAGCGATTCCTTTCAGGCAATCGACAGCGAGACAAAGCAGAACAGCCAGGCCATGGCGGAGATAGCATCCACCATGAAGGAGCTATCCCTGGGAAGCAACGAGATTATGGACGCCATGAACAGCCTGTCCAACTCCACCCAGGAGATCCAGGATAATTCCGAACTGATGCGGGAGAGCACCATCCAGGTAAGCGATGCGGTTACCAGCATAACAGGCATCGGCGACCAGGTCCGGGACGGAATAATGGAGATTGAAGCAGGCGCAAAAGACATAAGCGGGGCCATGGAAAACGTAAACGAGCTGAATGAAAAAAGCAGCGAGTCAATCGATCAGCTGCATGCTCAGGTAGACCGGTTCAAGACCGCCTGCGGAGAAGAGGATGAACTCTCCGAATCCATAGAAGGGGATATTGAGAAGGTCTGTGCAGAGCCTGATGAGGAAATGGAATCCGTATAGTATTTCCGGGAATCCAAAAAAAGGCTGTCAAAGCGGTTAAGCTTTGACAGCCTCTCTTTTTCTACAGTGATCTTTTACTGTGCGGCAGCATCAATAAAACGGCTTATATCATATTCCGCTTTCTTCTCTTCAAGAAAAGCATTTACCAGTTCACCCAGCTGCAGTTTGTAGAGGTGGTCAGAAATCTGGCCGCTTACCTGCGGGAAGGGTACAACCTCTTCATCATTTTTAGCGGTCAGTCTGATAAGGTGAAATCCGAAATCGGTTCGCACAGGATCGCTCACCGCACCAACCTCCATTGAGAAAGCAGCATCTTCGAAGGGTTTTACCATCTGGTTTCTGCCGAAAGCACCCAGGTCGCCGCCCTGAGGAGCGCTCGGACCTTCGGACAATTCCCTGGCAAGATCGCTGAACTCTTCACCGTTCCGGTACCGTTCGAGTGCCGACTCTGCTTTCTTTCTTGCCGCGGCTACCTCTTCCTCCGGCGCATCCGGCTTTACTGTGAACAGTATATGACTTGCCCTAACCTGCTCGGGCTGAACAAAATACTGCGGGTTTTTATCATAGTAAGCACGCGCATCCGCCTCTGTGAGGGTCACCTTGCTCGTAAAGCGTTCGGTAATATAGTTCTGAACAACAAGAGCCTTTTCGAGCTCTTTAAGCACGCTCTCTTCCGTTACGCCCTGCTGTGCCATGGTCTGACGATACTGCTCCTCCGAAGGAAACTGGCCCTTTATCTGCTGGAGCTGCTGATCGAGCTGCTCCGATGAAGCTTCATAGCCGGCCTTTTTGGCTTCCTGGTAGAGAATTTCCTGATCGACAAGGCTTTCAAGAACCTGCTTTTTCAGTTCTCCCAACTGACCTTCGGGAATACTCTGTCCCTGCATAAGGTACTGCTGCTGAATTGCCTCCAACTGCCGTTCGTACCGGTCCATCTCAATAACGGTTCCGTTCACGGTGGCGGCCCGGTTTGAAGGCTCTCCAAGCTCGATGGGAGTTCTTTCCTTCTTCTCCGCTTCGCTCTCCTGCCTGGCAGGCTGCTTTTCCTCTTCCTTTTTTCCTCCTGCCCATAAGACAGAAGGGGCCAGCATCGCACAGAGCAGAAGAGGCAATATCAGTACGCTCTTTCTCTTTGTTCTCTTCTTCATTATCGTCATAGACGCTCCTTTTCGTTGATTGATTGTCCGATCAATATAACACAAAACCTTTTCAAAGGCCAAGGAGTCGCCCGGAAGTTCGCTCAGGCGGCCTTCCTTCCGCCGGACGTTTCGCTGCTGTTGCGGACTTCGATCAGATATCGGCGGCGCTGTTCGATAAGAAAAAGGGTGGTTATTCCGGAGACGACCATAAGTATGGTAACAGGCAGATTCATCACTGCTATTCCTGCTGCGATGACTGCGATTGCAAGGGTGTTAAGTTTTTTCATTTCAGTATCCTCCATTGGTATATTGATTCGTTACAAAAAGAACAATTGATGTTCTGTTCCCTGAATATAACAGGATAGAATTAAATGTCAAGTATTTCATCAATTATTTATCGATATATTTATGTATATATCATTTACAGACAGCTGCAGTTAGCTTTTGCAAATGCCGATACTATTTTATCGTTTTGACAAAGATGATATGTTCCACAAATTTGAAAATTGCTTCAATCATGAGTATATTTTGATTACTGGAGGGCCTATGAAAAAACGAAATTTTATTTTTCCTGCAATTGTCCTGTCTGCTTTCCTGCTGTTCCAGGGCTGTGCGGGAACTCCCGAAACGGAACCCGTTGAACCGGTTGACCAGCCGGAGCCGACGGTCGAAGAGACGGAGGACATTGAAGCTCCCGAAAAGGAACGCGATCAGGCTGTATCTCTCAGGTCCATAGTAATGGAAACCGAACCTGATATGAGCGATACGGAGAGTTTCCTGCTTGCGGAAGAAGCATTCAACTCCGCTGAACTGGCCTACGGATCTGATAATCTGGAAGCGCGAAAACTCTATATAGATGCCATCGACGGCTATAAAAACATTCTCGACAGCACCTATGGAGAACGGGTCAAACAGAGCAGATCAGTCAGTCTGACGGAAAAGGAAGCAGCAGATACACTCTTTGCCTCAAAAGCGGCACCCGATGCTTATGCTGAAGCTGAAGCTTCACTTGAAGAGGCGGAATTATTAAGTAAAGCATATAAGTACCCCTCGGCCATCGGCGCCTATCAGAGCGCGGAAGCCTCCTTCAGGGAATCAGCCGAAATAGCACAGGAAAAGAAGAACGCGGCTATGAAAGCGCTTGAAGAAGCTCAGGCAACGTACAATCGGACAGAGGAAGAACTGAAAGAGGAAGAAACCCGATTAAACAGCGAACGGAATGAAACAGAAAAAGAAACCCGCGAGGAATATGAGAGCGCCGATATTGAACTCGAAGAGGAGGAAACGGAATGAAAAACAGAACACTTGTCTATCTTATTCCGATCCTGCTGATGCTCCTCATAGTTCCCGCTCTTTCTGCCCAGAATCTGCTTCAGAATGACGATCTCCGTCAGTCACGGCAGCTCCAGATAGAGTCGCAGCGGGCCCTGGATTCGGGAGACTATGAGCGGGCTGCGGAACTGGCCCGTGAATCAGAGCGGCTGGCTGTCAGCGGCAAAGAAAAAGCGGAAGAGCAGGCCCGCGCGTACCGTGCGAATACCCTTCTCAACCGTGCCAAAAACCGCATTGATTACGTAAGACTTATCGGCGCCGCCGATCGGCTGGAGGACAGATACAAAAAGGCTCAGGACCTGTATGCCGAAGCCCGTACGGCGCTTGAGGACGATGAGTACGACCGCAGCATGGAGCTCTCGAGGAAGGTTCTCGCCGAACTGGAAGGAATTACCCCGCAGCGTCTGGCCAGGGATGAAAACATACTCCCGCGCTATTACGAAGTGCGCCTGATTCCCGGGAACCGCGACTGTTTCTGGAACATAGCCGAATACGATTTCATTTACGGCGACCCGTATGAATGGAAAAGAATCTATGAGGCAAATAAATCGAAACTGACGGATCCCGATAATCCCAGTCTCATCCATCCCGGAACCGTTTTTGAAATTCCCTCACTTGAGGGAGAACGGCGCGAAGGAACCTGGAGAGAATAGTACCTGCCCGAAAGGATCTTTTCAAAAGAGGCGCGAATCGTGCGGATCTTTACCGTCACGATCCGCGCTTTTTTTATGCAAACTGACCGGCACAGTAGCCTGAGGCCCAGGCCCACTGAAGGTTGTACCCGCCAAGCTCTCCGGTAACATCGAGCACCTCCCCGATAAAATAGAGACCGGGAACCTTTACCGCTTCAAAGGTCCTGGAACTGACCTCAAAGACCGAAACGCCCCCTCCGGTAACTTCGGCACTCGAGTATCCTGCTGTTGAGGCGGGAACGATACGCCAATGGTGTACTCTATCGGCTATGGCGTCCGCCTTCCCGCGCTCCAGATGAGCGAGCACACCGCTTATGGTATCCGTGCAGACAGCATCAGGGCCGCTTTCTGCAAAAAGAACGGAAACAAGTCTTGCCGGCAGCAGCGATGCGAGGACCGTCCGTACCATCGCCTTCGGGGAGCTCTTTTTCCTGCTCTCCAGGATCGAACCGACATCCCCTCCGGGAAGCAGATCCAGCTCGATCTCCCCTCCTTCCCTCCAGTGGCAGGAAGCCTGCAGCACCGCGGGACCGCTGATCCCCGTGTGGGTAAAGAGAAGCGCATCATTGCAGGTATATGAGCCGAAACGTCCGCTCAGCGACAGACGGACATCAAGAGAGATACCGCTCAGACCGCCGTATCTACCCTTGTCCTTCCGGGACCAGAGCAGCGGTGAAAGCGCCGGACGGGGAGGAACAAGCCCGAGACCGAAGGAACGGGCAAGGTCGTAGCCGAAAAAAGTGCCGCCGAGTACCGGCCTTGCGGCACCGCCGCTTGCCACCACCACCGAGGAGGCGGAAAAGGTGCCCTCCCCGGTACGAACGGAAAAGCCTTCACCGCTCCGTTCCACCCGCTCAGCGGCCAGTCCCGTCCTGATAAAAACTCCCGCCTTGCGGCAGCGGGAAACCAGAAGGTCGACTATCGCCGAAGCATCTCCCTTCGAGAAGAGACGTCCATGGTCTCTTTCCTCCAGGAGTATCCCGCCGCACAAAAGCAGTTCCTGAATATCCCACTGGCTGAACCTGCTCAGGGCGGAGCGCGGAAAGTGGGGATTCTCCGAGAAAAAACGGGAGGGATCCATCTCAATGTTGGTGACATTGCATTTTCCTCCGCCCGATACGAGGATCTTCCGTCCCGGCCGCTTCCCTGCTTCAAGGAGAAGCACCTTCCGTCTCCTTGAAGCGGCTGCCTCCGCACAGAAAAGGCCGGAAGCGCCCGCACCGATAACGATAACATCGAAACTTCCGGAATTTTCCACTAATTTCTCCTTAAAGCTGGACATAATGGACGGCCCACCTATACTTCATATTAAACAGGATGGACATAATGGAATTAAATACGGCGAAAGGAACCACCAGATTCACCATTCTTGATATATTCGGCGCAGATGAACTGCAGAGGATCCAGGATGCCTTTTCCAACGCAACCGGCCTGGCCTCTCTAATCACCTCTCCGGATGGAACTCCCATTACCCGGGAGAGCAATTTTTCAGAGCTCTGCCTGCTCATCCGCAGCACCAAAAAGGGGCTGAGAAACTGCAAAGCTTCCGACGCGCTCCTCGGAAGCATGGGCAGCAGCGGTCCCGCATTCAGCCCCTGCCTGAGCTGCGGTATCTGGGATGCGGGAACTCCGATTATAGTCGGCGGCATTCACATTGCCAACTGGCTTATCGGCCAGGTGCGGAGTGAAGAAACCGACTGTGAGCAGATTCTCGCCTACGCAAAAGAGATTGACGCCCCCGCGGAGCCTTACCGGAAGGCCTTCGCCGATATTCCCGTTATGCCCCTTGAACGCTTCAGGAAGATTGTCAGATCCCTGGACACTATCGCCGGCGATCTTTCAAGAAGGGCCTACAACCAGGTAAAGCAGCATGAGCTGTTCAGGGAATGGACCAGATCCCTCAAGGCTCTGGAATCGAGCGAGGCACACAACCGGGCCCTTCTGGCAGCCCTCCCCGATCTGACCATTATTCTGGACCGCAAGGGCAACATAGTCGACCTGCGGGAGGGAGATGAAACCAGAGCCCTGCACCGTCCGGATGCTGCAGTCTCCCGGCACTGCAGCGAAGTGCTTCCCTCCTGGCTTTCCGACCTTACCACCGAAAAGCTGGCCATTCTTTATCAGACCGGAATGATGCAGGAATACGAATACAGCCTGGAGTCGGAAGACGGGGAACGGCAGTATGAAAGCCGCCTGGTACGATGCGGAAACGATCAGGCTCTGGCAATTATCCGGGATGTGACCACCACCAGAAAGGCCTTTGAAGAATTACAGGGCTCGCTCTGTGAAAAGGAGCTTCTTCTCAGGGAACTCTTTCACCGGACAAAAAACAATATGCAGCTTACCAGGTCGCTGCTTTCCCTTCAGGCGAACTATGCAGGGGACAGCAAGGTGTCCGAAGCGCTGAGAAGTGCGGAGTCGCGCATTCTGTCCATGGACCTTGTGCATACCCACCTCCACCTTTCCAGGGACCTGTCGCGCATACGGCTGGACCACTACCTTCAGGAACTTATCCTCCGTCTCAATGAGCATATACCGGTTCAGGGGGAACGAGTCCGTTACGCCCTGACCTGTCCGGAAATATCCGTCCTTATCGACATAGCTAGCCCTCTCGGTCTTATTGTCAATGAACTTGTTTCCAATTCGCTTCGCCATGCATTCCCCGAAACGTATCAGGGAGAGATCACCCTGATTGTCGAAGAAACGGAAGATACGGGAATCAGAATAATCTACAGGGACAACGGAGTCGGCCCGCAAAGCTCTTTCAGCCTGGAGAAGGCCGACACGCTCGGGCTTCTGACCGTAAGAATGCTTATCTCCCAGCTGGGAGGCTCAATAAGCGCTGCGGCCGATCCGGGGCTCTGCTACACGATGGAACTGAAAACCGACGGCTACCGGGAGCGGGTATAGACTCAGCCGCAGGCTACTGCTCGGTTCTCATCCGGTCGAACTGCTCCACTCTGCTGGTTCCGCTCTCCACAAGGGTCATACCGGAAACACGGACCACCCGCGCATCCCGGTGCAGCTCCTCTACGGATGCGACTCCGATGTTGCAGAGGGAAGAACGGATTTTGGCCAGGGTAATATCCATTTTTTCGGACAGGGGACCGCCGTAGGGAATATAGGCATCCACCCCCTCTTCGAAGAGCATTCCGCTTCCCTCGCCGTCCTTGTAGCGCTGCCAGTTTCTGGCACGGCTGGAGCCCTCTCCCCAGTAGGGCTTGTAGAGCATGCCCCGGTAGTTGACCTTTGCGGTGGGACTCTCTTCGGTCATGGCAAAGTACTTCCCCATCATCACAAAATCGGCCCCGAGGGTAAGGGCCATAATGATATTGGTATCGTTGTTGAGCCCTCCGTCGGAGCAGATGGGAACGTAGATGCCCGTCTCCCTGAAATACCGGTCCCGCTCCGCCGCAACCTCGATAACCGAAGAAGCCTGTCCCCTTCCTATGCCCTTCTGTTCACGGGTAATACAGATGGATCCGCCCCCTATACCGACCTTGACAAAATCGAGATCGGCTTCTTCCACAAGATAACGGAAGCCGTCGCCCGAAACCACGTTGCCTCCGCCGAGAATAATTGAGCGTCCGTACTTTGCACGGAGCTCCAGGGCTGCCTCTTTCTGCCATTCGGAATAACCGTCCGAAGAATCGAAGCAGAACACATCAGCCTCCGCCGCCATGAGCGCTTCGGCCCGCTCGGCATAATCATGGGTGTTAAGGGCGGCACCGACAAAGAGACGCTTGTTGCTGTCCGTAAGCTCAAAGGGATTTGCCTTGTGGTCAAAATAGTCTTTGCGGAATACCAGGGATGCAAGATTTCCGTCGGCATCTACTATGGGAAGACACTCTTTTTTTTCACGATGAAGGATCCCTGTCGCTTCCTCCAGACTGGTGCCCTCCCGTGCCCACACCAGTCTTTCCAGGGGGGTAAAGTAGTCACGGACCGGGCGGCTTGCATCATCCTCAAACTCCCAGTAATCCTTGTCAGTCAGTATTCCCAGGAGACGGGAGTGGCGGCCGCCGCCTTCGGTAACCGCTATGGTGGAATGACCCGTCCTCCTGCTGAGCGCTATGGCCTCTCCAAGGGGTGCATCGGGAGAGATGTTTGAATCGGAGTCGACAAAACCTGCCTTGTGTTCCTTCACCTTCCGCACCATGGCCGCCTGTTCCTCGATTGGCTGGCTGCAGAAGATAAAGGAGCATCCGCCTTTGCGTGCCAGAGCGATGGCGAGGGCGGAGCCGGAAACCGCCTGCATGGCGGCGGATGTAAAGGGGATTTCCAGAGTTCTCGGGGTTTCCTCAGCCGGACGGTATTTTGCAAGGGGAACGCTCAGATCAATTTGTGAGGGGACATGATCTTTCAGGCTCAGACCGGGGAGGACAAGGTATTCATCAAATGTACGGGAAATGGTTTCTATTATTCGGGCCATGCAAAACCTCCGGGTTTCGGGTGGAATTGCACGTCAGAGTACGCCTTTTCTTTTAAAAGGGCAAGGGTATGGACGGCAGCCTTACTCCCGGGCTCCCTCTCCGCTCTTCAGAGCCTCCACCATCATCGACTTTGCCGCCGAAAAATAGAGCCCGAAACCGATTGAGTCAAGATCAGCCTCCGCAAGTTCCCTCCGCATCCGGCCGAACTCCTCCTTGTCCAGATGACGGTCCAGCAATCTTATGCTTGCCTCACGGTCCATCGAAGGAAGTCCGATGGTCCTGTCGGCTGCATCGAGCAGTCCTCCGCTCTCCTGAATATCTCCCGATTCAATCTCCGCCAGGAATTCCCTGAAAGATGCCGCCTTCATCTCTTCAATATAGACGGCAAGCCCGCTCCTGCTTATACCCGCCTCCTCCAGAAAGGGATCAATCCGGTTCAACTCTCCTGAGACTTCCCGAACCGCTTCCTTTACCGGTGCCGGCATAAAGCCCGGGACCTGTCCCGAACCGACGCTTTTCCCGATAAACCCGGGGATAAAGTAAAAAGCTGCAGCCGCGATGGAAAGAAGAATAAGCAAAGCGACGACAATAGCTATCAGACAGCCGTTTTTCTTCCGGGCCTGCTCTTCCATGTAAACCTCCCTGGTTTTACTGTCTTTAAGTATACTTAACATTACGTTCCCTTTATTATACAATGATTTTCCCAAGCTTGCTAAGAGTCAGGAGAAACCGATGAAAAACCTTGCTTCAAAAATAGTCCTCATGACGGTGGGGGTTGCCCTTCTGATCGGTCTTGTTACCGGTCTGTTCATGTCTTCTCTCCTCCTCCGGCAGAGCCGCGAAGGCCTGGAGATGTATGAAAACTCTCTCCGCAGCTCCTACGATGAACTGATACAGTATGAAGTGCAGACCGTTATAAGCCTGCTGGAGACCATCGGCCGGATGGAAAAAGAGGGACGTTTTGACAGGGAACAGGCAAAAGTACTGGCGGCCGACATTATCCGGGAGCTGCGCTACGGCGAGAGCGGCTATTTCTGGATAGATACCAGCAAAGGGGACAATGTGGTGCTTCTGGGCGGAGCCTCGGAAGGGACCAACCGCATGGACCTGCAGGATGTCAACGGAAAATACCTTATCAGGGAAATAGTTGCAAACGGCCTTAAACCCGAAGGCGGTTTTACCGATTACTGGTTCCCGAAGGCGGGAGAAGAGACGGCCCTGCCCAAACGCGGCTATTCCCTCTATTACGAACCCTTTGACTGGGTTGTGGGGACCGGTAACTATACCGACGATATCGATTCAATTGTCGCCGTGCAGCGGCAGAACTATAACAGCCAGACCCGCGGGGCCATCACACAGATGCTTATTATCATTGGTGCAGTGCTTGCGGCCGGCATTATTTTCGCATACCTCTTCAGCCGCCGGATTGTAAGGCCCGTTAAACAGGCAAACCTTCTGCTGAAGGAGATTGCGGAAGGCGGGGGTGATCTGACCCGGGAGCTTATGGTAAGCGGCCGGGATGAGATAGCCGACCTTACGGCCAACTTCAACCGCTTTGCGGCAAGTCTCCGTTCCATTGTAGCTTCGGTAAAGGAGGAGGTCCGCCGCGCCCATGAACAGAGAAAGACAATTGTAGCCAGCGCGACCGGGACCGCTTCCTCGGTAGAGGAGATTTCTGCCACAAGCGGTGCGATAATGTCACAGGTGGAACGGCTCAACCTTCAGGTTTCCGATACCTCCGGTTCGATGGAAAAAATCAGTTCCGTAATCTCCATGCTTGAAGATCATATTAATAATCAGGCCTCAGCGGTGGAGGAGTCGGCGGCGGCGATAAACGAAATGGTCGCATCCATTCAGAATGTGGCAAGTACAACCTCCGACAAGCGCAGCAGGATAGAGGAGCTGCTTCAGTTTACCCGTAACGGGAGGGAAGAGATTTCCCGGACCGAAAAGAAGGTGGACGACCTCAACGCAGGGGTCTCCGAGGTAATGAATATCGTCCTCATGATCAACGATATTGCCGATCAGACCAACCTTCTGGCCATGAACGCCTCTATCGAAGCGGCCCATGCGGGCGAGTCTGGCCGCGGCTTCGCGGTTGTTGCCGGAGAGATCCGTAAGCTCGCCGAGTCCTCTTCCAGCAACGCAAACCAGATCTCCGCCACCCTGAAGAGCACCGTTGAGGGCATCTCCGAGCTCAAGCTCTTTACCGAAAACAGCGTGCAGACCTATCGCCGTATTGAGGAGAGGGCTCATGAAGCGACCGAGGCGTTTTCCGAGGTTTCCTCAACCATGGATGAACTTTCCACCGGAGCCGTCGAGATAAATAACGCCGTCGAATCCCTGCGGGGCATTACCGCCGAGGTGAGAAACGCTTCCTCCGATATGACCATTGATGCAAAGGCAATCCGGACATCCACGGAGAACGTGGAGACGGTTTCGCAGAACGTCGTTCAGGCGGTCTCGGAGATAAATATCGGAATACAGGAGATAAACGAGGCTGTCTCGGACCTTAATACGGCAATTCAGCTTATTTCCGAAACAATTGACGGGATATCGGAAGAGGTAGGACAGTTTATTATCTGATGAACCGGCTCAGGCTCCCGGATCGGAGCCTTTCGCTTTGCGCTCGCGTTTGTTCTCGTACATGGCAAAATCGGCCTGGCGGACTATTTTTTCAAGATCATCCGAGGAGCTTTCAGTAAGGGCGCAGCCGAAGGACATTCTCAGTTTCGGGAAGCCGGCCCTGTCTGTTCCGGAAATATTCCTGCGCAGGCGGCGGCCGAGCTTATCCGCCTGTCTGCGGTCACAAGCCGAAACAATGACAATAAACTCATCGCCCCCCATCCGGATAATGTAGTCGGAAGCTCTGAAGCTTTTCTTAAGAACCTCCGCAGCGCTCTTTATCACCTCGTCTCCGGAATGGTGCCCCACGGTATCGTTAATAGTCTTCAATCCGTCTATATCAATTGCGAACACCCCGCCGGGATGAAACGATGTATGCTCTCCCAGAAGTTTCTTGTACCAGGTGCGGTTATAGAGTCCGGTCATTCCATCGTGATGGCTGCTGTGTTCGTACCTGTTCTTTGAGGCCGTAAGATCTTCATAGCGCTGCGCATTGGAGATGGCCAGGGATGCGATCCTGATAACCGAATCAAAAAGATCCGTATACTTTTCAATATTCCGGGGGAATATAAAACCGCCTACCTCGAGAATTCCGAAGTCCTCCCCACCCGATTCCAGGCGAGCATAGAAGGTCATATTCTTCCGGTCAAGCAAAAAGGAGTCATTTTCCGCCAGAGGCAGCTTCCGGATGTGCCCGGGTGTTTCATCTCCATCACTGCAGCTCCAGAAGCGGGTTCTGGTGGCGCCAAAAATGTAAAGCCAGACCTCTTCCATCATGCTTATCACTTCACGCTTGTAGTCCGCCGCAGCTATCCGGCTCATAATATTGAGTACCGCCGCATTTTTGGCATTCTGTTCCTGCATCTCCTGAAGCTCTCTGCTGCTGTCGGAGGGAGAAAAGGAGTGGGCAAGCCGCCATTGGTACAGTTTATTCCTGACCAGGGCTCTGACGGGATCCAGGCTTACGGGAATAAGCTTTCCGGGAATTCCAAGGTAATCGGAAAGGGCATTCAGTTTTTCTTCCCCATCGGGATCCAGTCCGGAATCCAGATACACCAGTTTCCGGCACCATCCCCCGTAGAACTCCCTGGCCATCTCCCTGGTAAAACCCTGACGGTCAAGATGCTCTTTCCAGGCGGCAAGCCAGCCGGAGGTAATGGTGTAGTATCCCTCTTCAATAAAAAAGCGGGCAAACTGGTCGCCTATCAGCTGGGAATAGCAGTAAGACGATTGAACCAGCTCGAACCACTCTTCTTCTCCGGATTCCATCCTCGAGGCGGGACATGTATTGCTGCAGACAAGCACCGTTTCGGACCTTGGATGTGCATGGAAGGCACTCTCAACGGCAGGATTACCGGTCGAAAAGCCCCCGTCACAGAAGGATGGAAAAGAGACAAGTTCTATTTCCTCTCCTCCTTCCTCCTCCAGAACGGAACGGAATTCGGGAAGATAGTTGTCACATACCAGCAATCTCATCTTCTTCAATGCTGCTACTCCTGTGCCCCGTCCCATTCCCGGACAGTCCGCGATATTGAGAGAAGCACCTTCTCCGGTACCTGCCAGGGGATCTCCCCATGGGAATCGGAAAGAATGAAACCTCCCCCGGAAGCCGCTTTGGCGAGAAGCTCCCGGGCTTTCATACCCGCCGTCTCTTCGCTCCAGCCGGCCATTTCAACACCATTCAGGTTTCCCAGAAGCGTTATCCTGCCCCGGACAGCTTCTTTCAGGATCGCAGCATCCTCACCGCTGCCCGCCCCGACAACTGCGCTGCCGGTACTTATTATCTCTTCCAGTACCGGCAGCACCCTGCCCGAAGCCAGGTGGGTGGCAACGGGTCCCTTTATGCCGGCGGTGGTTTCCCTGTCCACGGGGAATCCCGTGTTCAGGTAGAGGGATTTCTCCAGGATGTCCGTAGATGCCAGGGGATTAAAATAGCAGATGGCCGTCGCTCCCGCCTTCAGCTGCGCATCGGCCCAGGCCAGGGTAAACTGCCGGTTGATCATCATAAGACGCTGAAACCGGACCCTGTCGAAATAAAGCAGATTAAGGTATGCCTCAAAACCCAGCTGCATCACCGGGAGAGAAAAGGGGGACATGACAACCCCGATTATGGGCGTCTCACCCTTCCCTTCCAGGAAAAGGCCGCGGGTAACTTCGAGGGTTCTCATGAGCGCAGGCGACTGCCGGATGTCCGGGACCTCCAGGCTCTCTATCTTCCGAACGTCGCCAAGAAAAGGCTCTCCCGTATTGGGCGGCCCATCGGCGGAAAAGAGCACCTCTCCGCCCCAGGCCTCAATCTCCGCAGCCCCGTAGGAGAAGGAATACAGACAGTCGGACCCGTATTTTTCCTTCATGTAAAGCTGCGTTTTTACTACCAGTTCGGGCCTGGAAAAGTACTCCTTCACCGACAATCCCGCTTCCTTTGCCCCATAGATGGAAAAAAGAAGGAAGAGGGGCACCCTGTCAGGCTCCCGATGGCCGAGCGTGCAGAGCACTCTCTCCATGGAGTTCATGGTTTCGCTCATAACAGCTCCTTCCGCAGCCGATGAAGAATATCAAATATTTCTCCGGCATTTTTTCCCATTGCATGGGCACCTACTCTCTTCCACAGACTCTCGTCCAGTCTGAAAGGTGCGCCGCCTACTACTATTTTCACATCGGGATGCTGCTCCGCCATCTCACGGCACAGCTCCTCTACCGCCAGAGCCGAAGGAAACATAAGGACCGAAACAAGCAGGATCCGGATTTTCTCCTTCCCGACAAAATCGACAATACGTCCGGTATCCGCTCCAAGCCCCAGGTTTTTCAGCGGATAGCCCGCGGTTTGAACCAGAGAGGAGACAATTTTCATTCCCAGACCGTGATGGTCAAGAAAAACCACGCTTCCGATCAAAGGTAGAGAGGTATCTGCTATATGGGAGGCGGGCAGCACATGCTTGATCGCTTCTTCGCTGATTATCCCGCTCATATATACCTGAGCAAGAGAGAGGCTCCCCTTTTCCCAGGCGTTTCCGATCTCTTCAAGGGAGAATCTGAGAAGTTCGCCGACCTTTGGGGTTCCACCCTCTTCAAAGACTATGCCAAGGAGGGCGAATGCCGCCGATTTGTCCACCGAGACAAGGGCCTGAATCAGCCTCCGCCCGGTCTCTTTTACATCTGAAGTAACTGAATCATCTGACATTGCTTCACCTCATCACCCGCTGCATCAAATCTAAGAGAACAAGACCGCACATGCAAGCCGTATGGAGACGCAATCATCCCTTTTTCTTTTCACTGATTTCCCGTGATATTGCAATAACCAGATTCTTCTCTCCGACCTTCAGGTGACTCACCTGGAGCTCAAAAGGAATTAAGCGGCCGTCTTTGGTTTTACCCTCCGCCTCAAAAAGAACACTTCCTTTCCGCAAGATATCCCTCAGCATGGACCTGACAAAATCGCCGTTCCCGGAGGCGGTAGTATCGAGAGGACTCATCTGCATCAGCTCTTCCCGTGTATAGCCGAGGGTTCTGCAGGTGCTATCGTTGACATCGATAAAATTCCCCGGCTGTCCATCTTCCAGAACCTCATGAATCATTATGTTGTCCCGTGCCCGGTCAAAAAGAACACGCAGAAACGCTCCCTTCTCGAGCAGTGCTTCTTTGCTCTCCTGCAGTTCGGTAATATCCTCTTTAACCGCAATGTAGCTGACAATACGGTTCTCCCGGTCCCGGACCGGAGCAATCGAGGCAGATTCGCAGTAGATCTCCCCGTTCTTTTTCCTGTTCCGGAAGGAACCGCGCCACTCCCGTCCCGCCGTAACGGTATCCCATAAGTCACGGTAGACTGCATCAGGAGTAAGTCCGCTTTTAAGAATTCTCGGATTGGCGCCGAGAACTTCTTCCGGAAGATATCCGGTAAGTTCGGTGAATTTCGGATTCACGTACTCTATGTTCCCTTCTGAATCGGTGATAACGACCGTCGAGGGGCTCTGCCGGATAGCCTGGGTAATCTTCTTCATCCGGAGTTCGGTCGCATGCTTTTCGGTAACATCACGGACTATAACCAGAGCATGCCCCTTGTCAATTTTTGCAATCCTTATGTCGAAGGAGCGGCCGTTCTCATCACCATTGCCGGTATGGATAAGGCTCCTGGTTTCTCCGGTCCTGATGCAGCTGCGGCAGTATTGGGGAAACCGGTCCAGATCCCCGGGCAAAAAGCCGGTTCCGGCATCTTCCGCTTCCGGGAAATCAACCGGTCTGCCCTCCTCATCGACAACGAACATGAGATCGGGAACGGCATTGATGAGAGCCCGAAGCTTGCGTCCGGTCTGACGTGCCTCCCTCCTGGCTTCAAAAAGCCGGAACGCCATCCGTATTGATGCGCCCAGGACCATCTCGCCCGAGTCTTTTACTATATAGCCGTAGGAAGTAATGCCTTCGGTCTTGTCGACTATTTTTTTTTCTGAATGCGAGGATAAGAAGATAAGCGGAAGATCCCGCTCGGCAAGAATCCGCACCGCCGCTTCGGTACCGTCCATCCCCGGACCAAGATCTATATCCATGAGGACAAGATCGATCTCCGGGACAGACCGGACCTTTTCGAGGGCCTTCTCTCCCGTTGCGGCCGTGAGCACTTTGAAGCCGTGACTCTCGAGAGTCTTCTTCTCCGCAAGGGCAATTACTGCCTGATCCTCCACCAGGAGAATTGTTTTTTCCGTTTCCATACACCAGCCCCGCTGCCGGAAGAACCATGCCTTCAGTTAAGTTATTCCGTTTCTTCAGAAGTAATTATAAAATTGTTAATCGTTTATATAATATCACATTGAGAGTATTTATGACAGGGTCCACCAGAGACGGTGGACCCCACAGATCAGTAGATTTCGACCTCGTACACCTGAAGGTGAGTCAGCGTGTTTTTGCTGCTCCCGCTCAGGAGGTAGATATAGGTGCCGTCGAAATGGATACTATGCACCTGGCCGGAAACAAAAGGAATTTGAGCCGAGACCAGGATCTGATTAGTCGGAGACCCGAGGTCGACAAATCCGATCCCGCTGCTGCCGCGGGCGACCGCCGCGTACCGGTCCCATACCGACACATCCTCCACTCCGGAGATATTCACCGAACGGTCGAAGCTGATATTGCCGGGTACGGTCACATCGTAGACTGCAAGACCGCTGCTGCCGCTGTTGCCGACAACCATGTATTCGCCGTCGTACTGATCGATAGAGGTAATATACGCACCGGCGGAAAGGTCGCTGTTTATGGATTGCGTATCTGCAAGAACGGCTCCGCCCTGGGAAAAGTCGGTGGTATCATAGGCCTGGAGGGTATTGAGAGGGTCCATATCGTAGTAGACCTCGCCGATAAAGGTGTAGCCGTTCATGGTTTCCATAACCCTGGCGTTACCAAGGTCCCAGCCACCGTCATAGATCAAGCCGCTGCTCAAACTGCTGCGGAGGACCCCGATTAGATCATTGCCATGTACCTTTACCAGCTGATTGTTGCCGCTGCGGGCAATAAGCCCGGTATTGGTACTTGTATCGGATTCATCACCTATATCGCCAAAATCATTAATCTTCACTTTTCTGATTGAAGCTGATCCATGGCCGATATAGACATATGAGCCGTCGGAGATAATGGTTTCGGGGTCGTCCTTTATATCACGGTTTCCGGTTATGGCAATATTGCCCATATCGTACATATTGACCCGGTAGAGCCTGCCGTAGTTCTGTCCGCTCAGGTTACGGCTTATGACAAAGGCCTCGTCACCTGCAACCGTGAAATCCTGGAAATAGGGACCGGGGGTGGATACCGAACTGAGGTAGGTGATGCTTGCCGCTTTGTATTTGGTGGTGAAACTGCCGGAAACGGTTGAAGAGAGCGGATTGCCCGCCAGGTCCTCCACGCCGGTGGAAACCTCCACGGTGTAGGATACGTTATTATAGTCAAGATTTCCGGAAAGAGTCAGGGTGGCTGTCCGGGTGCCCGAATTGTAGCTTACGCTGGTACCCCCGAGATAGGACCCGGCGGTACGTCGCAGGCGCACCGTCGAACTGCTGACGGTCGCGGCGTTCACCGCTTCATTAAACTGGACCTGAACATCGGTATCCACGGCGACCCCGCTGCTTCCATCGGACGGAGAAATTGAAGAAACCTGCGGTGCATCAACATCGAGGTAAATATTGTCCGAGTAGCGCGGTGAAACCGTGCCGGTATTATCCCTGAACCAGACATATACCGTTTTCGTCCCGCTGCCGCCGGAAAGGGTCCAGGCACTGCCGGTGGAGTAAGGCTCCCAGCCGTCATCGGCATAGGTACCGGAATTTGAGATACGCATTTCGGTAATGGTATTGCCGTTTTCCGCAAACAGGGAGAGAGAGACACTGCTGTCCGTGGCGTATTGGGCTCCGCCGTTTATTGCAATTGATCCGACGCTGTCGGCAATTACCGGCCGGATGGTAGCATCGCCGCCCGATACGGTAACCTCCACGGAAGGAGCACCCTGGTCGCTGAAGCTTACGGTCCCCTGGGTCGATCCGGAAACAACTTCCCATTCAATAAAGAAATAACCGTTATCGGGAAAGGCTTTTACCGTTTCGGGATATCCTTCCTTTACCTCAAAGACGCCCTTCGGAGAAACTTCGGCGTTGGCCGGGGTCTCCACATTGAGGGTGAACGTGGGGGCATTGGCATATTTGACTTCATTCCGCACAACTTCGGAAAGCGGATTCTGACAGCCGGTCAGAGCGGCCCCGGCAAGGAGGAGTATGACCATGGAAGCCCGCCGCGCGAACCGTACCGTGTCTCTTATTCTTCCTCTGTCCATACCATCTCCCTCCTTTTGTCGGCCGAGCTGGCCCTGCCGGAAGCCTGTGAACCGTTATCAAGGTAGGCAAAGCGATCAGCCAGATGCTCATTCCCGGCGGCTGCCTGCTGATAGTACTGGGCGGCAACCGAAGAATTTTCAAGTTCATAATGGACCTTGGCAAGTGAAATCAGTACACCCTCGTTGGACGGCTTCATCAGGTAAGCCCGGGTAAAGAGTTCAAGAGCCCTGCCGTAGTCCTCTTCCAGAAAAGCGATATTTCCGAGGTTTACATATGCCGGGAAATAGGTATCGGTCTGCGCCATAATGTTACGGAACTCCCGCTCGGCCTCCTGATAGCGTCCGTATCGTGCATATATGCTGCCTATCTTATTGAGCGCCGCAGGAGAAGCCTTCCCGTCGTATCTGGCCAGAATTGTGCTTTTCCACTGTTCAATTTCATTATCTATAATCACGCCGCTGCTCTGTTCTATTCGTGCCGCGACTTCGGTCTCGGTTGGAAAAACCATCCCCGATCCGGATGTTTCCAGTCGGGTAAAGGCAACCGGCTGATACTCCTTCCAGGCCTCGGACATCTCGACAAAGACAGCCTGTCCCCGGGGCTGGTATTTCCGCCATTCGGAAGCGCCATATTCCCATGCTGCGGTGAAGGACTGACCGACCATGGTAATTTCAACCGGCAGCCACACCCTCTCCTTATGGATGATAAGAGAATCGGGTCTGGAGAATGTCCGCAGCGCTTCCTGCGGGCTTATCCCGAGATCAAAGGCTACATAAATGTGTCCGGGTACCGTAATAAAGGCGGATGAGATTCCCAGCGATTCCAGGAGAGCGGCATATAAAATGGACAAATCATCGCAATCACCCGACTTGTACTGAATGGTCTGCCGGGGAAACTGCAGATAGTCGATCGCATTCTTGTTCTGATAGAACTCTTCATAGGGGGTCTGCGGATCAATCACATACGAAAGACCATATTCGCCGAGCACCTCATACAGTGCCAATGCTTTTACAAAACTGTCGTTTACCAGTTCCACACCTTCACGACGGGCAGTTCCGGAGGCGAGCCGTGCAAGCTGAATAACCAGCGGATCTTTGGCGGAAACAAATGCGGCCGCCTTGCGGTCATCATCCCAGGTCATACCATTTCGATTGATTATGCTGATGGTTTTTGAAAGACCGGCGGTTTTCTCCGCCCCTCTGTAGTTATAGCTTACCCGGATCTCTCCCGATACCGAAGTCTCTTCGACAACAGAAAGAATGTCGTCCCGAAAAAGTGCATACAGCGGAATTTCAGTACTTTCTCCCCGTTTCAGCACCTCAATTTCCGAACTGAGCTTGGGCCGCTCCATGTACTGATCCACAAAAAAAGCAACCCGGACATTCCTGATTTCACCCGGCTCATCGTTTTTGATGGTTACGGTGCCAAGCTTGTTTGCATCGTAGTAATTATAGAAAACCGGAAATACCGGAGTGATCCGGGAATCTTCAAACCTGATCCTCGGCGGTCCGGCCTTCTGCGTACCCAGGTTCCAGGTAATGCCGACCCCTCCGTGAAGCCCTTCAAACACTCCGGGTTCATAACGGTAGCCGATCGAAGCACCAAGTTTGAAGCCCGGTGAAAGCGCAGTTTCCGTACGGAGACCGCCGGTTACGACTGTTCCGCCCCCGGAAGCCGTACCGCCGTCAAAGGTTTCAATAAACCCGTAGGAGTAGCCGCCGCGGGCAAAGAGCGAAAGATCGAGAAGCGGGGCTATCGTAAATCTTAATCCTCCGCCACCGGACAGGGCGATATTGGTAAGCGACTTCCGGGCAGTCGTCTGACTGTAAAGATTTGATAGAGATGATTCCAGAAAGAAGGGGGCCAGGCCGGAAGAAGAGTACTGCAGCGCTACCTCTCCGCCGACGGCAATCGAATAGATGCTCTGATACTCACCGGATGGATAAGAAGCAAGTGGTGTTACACTCAGGCTGACCGAGTTTTCCTCCTGAGCATGAACTGATGATATCGGTCCGGAACCGAAAAAAAGGATAAATAAAATTGCGGCGGAAAAGCCGGCGAAGAATCTGATAAACCGAAACAACTTTAACATATTGTCCCCCTTCTTGAGACAATTCGATACACTACCTTTTTAATAGTATATAGGATAAGCTTGAAAAAATCAAATTACCTTACTTTTTTTATAAGATTTTTAAACCCGGGAAGCGGAGTGATAAAAAACCCGCTGACAGGAGTGTCAGCGGGAACAGCGGGTCAACTATCATTCAGATATACATGGCGGCAAGAGGCGGAAAACCGTTAAACTCTATTGCGCTGTAGCTGCGCGTATAGGCTCCGGTGGAAAGCCAGTAAAGGCGGTCGCCGGGAGACAGATTGAGGGGCAGCGGGTATTTGTATTCCTCGTACATGGTATCTGCACTGTCGCAGGTCGGACCTGCAAGGATAACCTCCTCCACCTCGCCGTTCCTGTCCGTATAGATCGGGTATTTTATGGACTCGCCGAGAGTCTCTATCAAACCGCTGAATTTACCGACGTCGGTAAAAACCCAGCGATGCAGAGCAGTTCTGGATTTTCGGGAGATAAGAACAACCTCGCTGACAATAATGCCTGCATTGCCCACGATAGAGCGGCCCGGTTCGATAAGAACCGAAGGCAGGTTTTCCCCGAAATATTTTTCGAGATAGCGCCGGATCTCCCCGGCGTAGGTTGCCAGGCTGTTCGTCCTGGACAGGTAGTTGGCGGGCAGTCCTCCTCCCATGTTTATCATCTCTACCGCGATCCCATGTTCCGCCCGCAGCTGCTCCATCATGGAGCTGACTTTTCCGAGGGCGGCATCCCAGGCTGCGATCTCCCGCTGCTGCGATCCGACATGAAAAGAAATCCCGTAAGGAACCAGTCCGAGGTCCCGGGCAAGAATCAGAAGGTCGATGGCCATATCGGGTTCACAGCCGAATTTTCTCGAAAGATGCCAGTCGGCGGTAAGCGTCCCCTCGGTCAGAATCCTTACATAAATCCGCGACCCGGGGGCAGCTTTTGAAAGGTTTCTGAGATCGGCCTCGGAATCGGTCGCGAAAAGACGGACACCTTTTTCAAAGAAGTTCCGGACATCCTTGTTCTTTTTAATGGTGTTTCCGAAACTGAGGCGCCCCGGTTCGATACCGAGAGCCAGCACTCTCTCCAGCTCGTAGACGGAGGCAAGGTCAAAACTGGAACCTTTGTCACGAAGCAGTGCGAGGACCTCCGGATCGGGGTTTGCCTTTACGGCATAATAGACGGAGGCATAGGGGAAATTGTTTGCCAGCTCGTCATACTGGTGTTTTATGGTTTCGGTATCTACTATCAGAAACGGAGTCTGCTTCGTATCTGCCGCTTTTTTTATCCGCAGGAACACCGATTCTTCGAAATAATCGGAAATGGAGATTCGATCCTGTTCATTCATGCAAGAATGCTCCCCCTGTGCAGGTAAAACTACCGCCGGAGCCTGCAGGCTCCGGTGGTGTGCAATGCAGGTTTATTTAGCCAGGAAAAACTCGACCCGGCGATTTTTCCATCGGTTCTCCAGATCACCATGGGGTACAACGGGACGGTATCCGCCGGCTCCGCGGGTACTCATCCGTTCAATTTTTATGCCCCGGCTGGTAAGTGCGGACTTGATCGCCTCGGCCCTTTCACGAGAAAGGGGTACAAGTACTTCCGTTTCCTCGTTCAGCCAGCGGGCCGGCTGATCCCAGTACACCCGCACTCCATGACCCTCGAGAATAATGCGGTACTCGCCGTACTTTTTCAGAATCTGGGCAAGCCGGTCCAGGGTGGCCATGTTGCGCTGGGCAGTTTCCGGATCAATGTTAAGATAGTCCGCGGTATTCGGCTTGAAATAGATGCTCGATATGCTTATACGCAGCTGATCTCCATCACGTATAACCAGTATGTCCACAGGAAACTCCCGGCTTGCATTGCTCTCATTACCGTAGGCATCCACTGCCTTGATGTGAAGGGTATAATCCGAAGCGGATTGAACAAGCTCTCCCGAAGGGGACATACCATTCCAGTTCCAGCCGGCAGGAACAAAACCGGCAGCCGGAACATCCGCAAACAAATGGTCCGCGGGATCGAATATTTGAGCCTCACGCCGCAGAACGCCTGAAGGATCGGTAACGCTGATTTTTACCAGAAGCCGGTCGGCGGTCCCGTCTCCATCGGGGCTGAACGGCAAAGGAGAAAGAGAAATACTGATATCCGGACCCGTAAGATCAAGATGGACCTCTTCAGGACTGACCGTCACATTTTCATTTCCCTTCTCGTACAGGACGGTCATTCTCCCGGTGTAAAAGCCTTCGGCGGCACCCTTCCCATCCCAGAGAATTATGTCCGGCACCGCAGTAAGCCTGTCCCCTCTCTGTGAATAGACCACTGCGGAGGCCTTGTTCACCACTTCAAAAAGCCAGGAATCGATTCCTTCGCTTATCTCAACGACGGGAGTAAAGCGGGCATGTTCATACTTGCCGTCGCCATTGGGACTGAAGCCGGTATCCATGGCATACAGAGCGACCGGAGTCGGGCGCGTATCTATGCGTATACCTTCTATCCTCTTGCGCGTCACATTCCCGGCCTCATCCCTTCCCTCAAGAACGTAGGTGTAGAGACCATCAGAAACAGGCTTTTTATCCGATCCATAGCCGTCCCAGACCTGACTGATTGCACGTGTTCCCCACGGCCAGGTCCTGATGACCGATCCGGCCGAATTCAGAAGTGTTCCGGTCCAGGACTCCGATACCTCGGTACTCTGAAAAAGGGAAATCTGGTCCCTGCGTCCGTCGCCGTCGGGAGAAAACACCCTGTAATCGGTACTTATCACGGCATAGGGAGGTTTGGTGTCTATCCGCAGCTGAGGTGTCACCACAGATGGCCTGGCCCCGTTCCGGTACTCCGCATTAAAGCGGATATAGTAGAGCCCGTCAGGTATGGCCCGGCCGCCGGCGCTTAAGCCTGTCACCTCTACCTCGGCAGGGAATTTATCCGGAGCCGGTACTGCGGCTATTGTTTTTCCGCTCTGATCAATAAGCATGAGACTTGCGGAGACAATACGGTCGCTATTTTCGGCAGCAAGCCTCAGGGTAAGCGTATCCAGTACTCCGTCTCCATTGGGTGAGAAGACAAGCCGCGACAGCTGAGCGGAAACAGGAGGCCTGGATGAATCCTTTACCAGGGTACTGCTGCCGGCACTGAAGCTGTTGCCCGCCTGGTCTGTAGCCGAAAGGAGGAATGTATACTCTCCATCGGGCACCATCTTATTATCTGCACCGGTACCGTTCCACTGAAAATCCGAAGGGACATCGGCCCACTCAAGCCGCAGGACATTGCCGCCGTCGAGCCGGCTTATCAGTCCTGTCCAGATCAGTTCCTTCGAAGGCTCTTTTATAAAGATATCCAGCGTATCCTGATGTCCGTCTTCATCGGGAGAAAACTCATTGTAAGGAATCATAATCTGCGCCGACGGCGGAAGGTCATCGACAATTATCAGGACCGGATCAATTGCTCCGCTGTTGCCGTCGGAATCGGCAAAGGAGGCTGTAAGATAGTAGTTGCCGTCGGGAACAAAATTACCCGCATTATCACGCCCATCCCATAGGAGCTCTCCGGGTACCTGTATGGACGTACGTTTTCCGAACAGGCGTTTCAATAAAGACTGTTTTTGTACCTGCTCCTCCCGGGAATAAACAAGGGAACCGTCATCCCGTGCAATTGACCAGGAATAGCCGGTTATTCTCAGCCCCTTCACTTCAGGAATGGTAACGGGAACCGAAAGAGTATCCTTTACTCCGTCGGCATTCTTCGGCGAAATCCAGAGTACCTCCGGAACATCATGCTCAACAGGAATAGTCCCGCTGAAGCCCGCACAGCCGGATATCAGCAAGACTGCCGAACTTACCAGAACAGTCAGCATACATAGAAAAATTTTCCTGGCCTTCATCTCAAGCTTCCCCTTTCCCCGTTTCATCGGGGACATATAAAATTTTCAGCAGCACTATTCCTCTTTCGCGAAGTGCCGCGATGGAACCATAGAGAGCAGCACTGTCTATGCCCGATCCCTCAAGGAGAGTATGACCCGATTGAGGGTAGCTGACTTTCCAGGCTGCCAGACGATCATCGTCGAAGCGCCTGACAATCCCTTCCAGTAATATGAGATAGCTCCTCCGGCGATAGTAATCGGTCATACAAATTCTCCTGTAATGAGGATATATCCGGAAAGGAGTTATTGGAGCCTGCAAAAAGACAGGTTTTTGGGAAGGTATGCGGTTATGAAGGGAATGAGGGGAGAAATCCTTTTCTTTTTGCAAAATCGGCGGCAGCGGTCCGGTTCGGACAATCTAGCTTTACCAGAATATTATTCATATGCCACTTCACGGTACCGGTTGAGATAAAGAGTGTTTCACCGATTTCGGCGTTGCTGAGTCCATTACCTGCGAGCGCAAGAATCTCCGCTTCCCGCTTTCCAAGGGGAGATACGGGAAGCTGCTCCGGCGGCCTGCTTCTCCGGAGATGGTATCCGGCCTGCCTCATGAAGCCCTTCTTCTCAAACCATCGTGCGGCGGCAAGATGCAGGGAACGACGACGTTCCCTTCCGAGAGCGGCATAATAATACTGCCGGAGCATAATCGGCAGTCTGAACCAGCCGTGGCCTACCGGGATCAGAAAATACATTTTCTCCAGGGAACGGAAAATTTCATCCAGACCATCAGAATCAGGTTCGCACAGGAGCTTCGCCAGCTCATAATTGACAGCCGGGCAAACTGAGACCGTGCACAGAAAATTGTGCTTTCCTGCCGAAAGACGTTCATCTATCATCTCCGACAGAAACTCGGCAACAAAGCGGTCGCTGGCCCGGAAACCGGCCAGAAAGTCAGCCTGTTCACTTATGCTGACTTTCTGCCAGGATAAGGCGAACAGACGGAGACATGCCCACCACCCTCCGGTCCTTTTCAGGACAATACGGAGGGCATCCGGTTCCAGGGGAGAACCTGCCCGCCCGAAAAACCTCTCCGCTTCCTCCGGTGAAGCCGCCAGATCGGAGCTTCGCAGTTCCACGACCCGCTGTTCCATCCTCAGGCTTGAGAGCGGCACACAGTGGTCTTCATCGGAACAGAGCACCATGGTGCTGCCTGCCGGGAGGGTCTGGAAGAGCTTCTGAATGGCCGGAACCTGGTCCCGCGGCAGGTAGTGCAGATTGTCAAGGACCAGACAGATCGGGTCGCTCCATGTTTCCGCATCAACTCCAGCTTCTTCAAAGGAGCGGGAAAGGGCTTCCATCAGATCCAGGTTCGCAGCATCCTCCTCCAGAAGAGAGAACCAGATACAGTACCGGAATAACCTTCCGGCGTAAGCCGAAGCGAGGCTGGTCTTGCCGAACCCCACAGGCGCTACGAGATTTATGATGACAGGATCCCCGCAGCCGGGTACTTCCATTAATGAGAAAAGCCGTTCAGGTGCTTCATAAAGCTTTCCGGGCAGAGGAGGCCTGTGGCGAAACATTGGGCGATATTCCATTGGAAAATTATAGCATCTAACAGCCGTATTTCGGCTGTCAATTAAAAAAGTTGATCTATCCGCGCATGGTGCCTGATAATTCTGGTACTTGCCGGGAACTTCTTCATTGTAAAAAACCCATACCAGGATTCCCGGACCGGCTCTTGCCTGAAACTTTGCAAAAAACAGTTAATATTTTTTGTGGTTCGAATGCGTAATATTCAGCACCACCCCGATCAGAATGCTTACCCCAGCGGCAGCGGCGGCGGCAAGCACCGCCTTTCCTTCGCCGGCCGGAGCTTCCATCCGCTTAATTACAATTCCGGCAAAGGCCCAGACCACCACAAGGGCGTAGAAGCTGTCCTTACGCTTCAGGAGCATCAGCAATGCGAGTACCGCCCCGACGGCAATTACCGCCACGGCTGCCGCCTGAGGCAGGAGACCGAAACCGGGGACACCGAGATTAACGAGAAAAGCCGTAACATTGGCAATAAGGGCAATGGATATCCAGCCCAGATACACACTGAAAGGCAGATGCACCGGAAATTTCACTCCGCTCCCCAGGCGCAGATATATGGCCAGAAGCAGAAAAAAAAGCATGATCATAATCAGCAGCGACAGCCCGATTAACAGATTATGCCAGGCCAGGATCCACCCGGCATTGGCAAGAGAGGAGAAGAAAAAAAGCAGACCAATCCGGTCAAGGTACTCCGCCTTCCCTTCATCTTTAGCAAAAGCATCTATAAGCTGAAGTACCGCAAAGCAGGCAAGGAGAAGGTAGATAAGCCCCCAGATGGAAAAGGTGATTCCCGCCGGAACAAAAAGATTGGGAAACATATCCGAAATCTCACCAGTATTTCTTCCTGCTATCGGCAGAATATTGGCAAGGGCATTGACGGTAAGCACAAGGAAAAAACCCGCAAGGTTTAATAATGCATAGACGATGCGCCGGCTTTTTACATTCATGACAACTCCTCCGGTAGAAACCGATCAGTTATGCTGTAAGGGTAATGTATAACGACCTCCTCAACAAACAAATCTGCCGATTATGAGCCGGAAGATGTTACTGCAAGCTGTTTCCTGCTGAACATATCAATGTGATCGGTTCACATAGTATCCTCCGGAGGAAAGCTGTTTTTGAACTAACTGGTTAGTAAGATAGAAAAAAGTATATTATAATAATGAAGCGGATCCGGCTCCTTGTACCGGACTCGTACAGAAGTCTTCCGGCAAAGCCGGGGAGGAGAAAGACTCCCATGAAGCTGCTCAGGAAATCGGCTCTTACAGCAGGAATACTGCTGTTCTATGCTGCTTCCCTTCTGGAAGCTGATAACGTTCCTCTTTTTCAGGAAACCCTGGATGCACTGGCCGATAGCCACTATGCATCCGGCATATCAACACTTCTCGGTAATTTCACCTGGGAGGATACCGGTATCGGTACAGAATTTTCCGGTTACCTTCAGGAGCAGGTGGACAGAGCTCTTGCCGCAAGTGATTACTACAACCGCGTAAGATCAGCAGGGCCGGTCTTTAACAATCCCGAAGCTGCTCTGATTATCGGTCCGGATCATTGGTCCGGAGCCGGATACCTTACCTGGGGAAATTTCCGTACCGAAGAGAGCACCATCATCGTAGAGATAGAGGTTTTCAGCTTTATTTTTAACCAGACGGTAGGAAGAAAAGCCGTCAAGCTGCCCCTCTCCTCCATTCCTCCCGGAATAAGAATTGTTCCCGAGGTGGCTGCCCTGTTCCGAAAGGTAGATTCGGAGGTGGGCGATCTCTATTCCGAAAGCAGCCTCAAGATCCATGTAACCACCGGCAGGGGGGATGGCGGAGTCTATCAAACTGGAGAAGCTCTGGAACTGTTTATTCTGGCATCCAGGGACTGCTATATCAAAATTTTTCACATAAACAGCACCGGTACCAGTACCACCCGGATATTTCCCAACCAGTATGAAAGCAACAATTTTCTTCCCGGCGGCAGGTTGTTGAGATTCCCGGGCCCTCAAGGTCCATTTGTATTTCGACTGACTCCGCCATTAGGAACTGAATATATAAAAATAGTAGCCGGAGAAGAACCCTTTTCCGACTCCGGCAAACCATTCCAGGATCTGGGAATGGCTACAAGAGGACTTTTTCTTGAAGAGGCTCCGCCTCTTGAACAGGGTGACATGGCGGAGGCCGAGGTCAGTTTCACCATTATTCCATGATTGTTCCAGACAGACGATTCTGGAAGGAGTGTCTTTATACCTGCTATCATATAATTATGTAATCAGATAATGAGTGCTGACGAATAAGGAGGTTTAACATGAAAAGAACCATTCTGGTATTTCTACTGCTTTCGGGCCTGGCATTTTCGCTTTTCTCCCAGAACAGCGAACAGGGACGTTATGCACTTCTTATCGGAAACGGTGAGTACAGATTCAATTCCACCTTAAAAAACCCCGCCAATGACGCCGAAGATCTTGCTCAAGTCCTTTCCGGACTTGGTTTTCAGGTTACCCTTGTAAAAAACGCCGGGCTTTCGGAAATGGAAAACGCCATCTTCGACTTCCGCAGAACGCTGCTGCAGAACAGAGACAGCGCCGGGTTTTTCTTCTTTGCCGGCCACGGTGTGCAGTCACAGGGCTTGAATTATCTGCTTCCAGTGGACCAGGATATTCAGACCGAAGCACAGCTTCGCCGGGCGGCCATTCCCGCATCGGAAATTCTTGAGTACATGAATGAAGCAGACAACCGTTTCAATATGCTTATTCTCGACGCCTGCCGGAACAATCCCCTTACGGGAGGTTTCCGTTCGGCCTCCCGCGGACTGGCGGTTATAGGCCGGGTACCTCCCGAATCGGTTGTCGTTTATTCAACCGGAGCAGGACAGGTTGCCGAAGACGGGGCCGGCCGAAACAGCCCTTTTTCCGCGGCTCTTATCCGTCATATTTCGTCTCCCGGAATTGAAGTGGAGGCCATGCTCCGCGAAGTTACCAGAGATGTTCAGGCGTCGACCTCCTCCGGGCAGACCCCTTATCGTTATTCCAGCCTTACATCGGACTTCTTCTTTGCAGACAGATCGGCAGGAGAGGCTCAGCCGGCAGCTCCGATTATCAAACCCGCCCGGGCGGCGGTTCCGCACGACCGCCCTGAACGTACACCGATTACTTTTACCGGCAGGAGAATACAATGGGGGAGCTCTCTCTACACCGCCGGTTTCTGGGGCGGCTACCCTGATTTTCTCAAAGCCCTGGAATCCGCCCCCGAGACCCCGGATGCGGTACGGATGGAAATAGATACCTACCGTACCCGTCAGAGCAGCGGTGTCATCATGCAGATAGGCGGACTTGCTGTTCTCGGCGCTGCGGGTCTCATGTCGGGAAACATGGGGACCGACGCTTCGGAAGGTGAAATGATGCTCGCCTACTCCGCTCTGATAGGCGGTGTTATTCTTGGGTCCATCGGTATGATCCGATCTTCGGCAATACCGGAACAGGTGATTATAAGCTACAATAAAGAGACAGCTGACTGACCAGCTTGTTTCAGCCGGGACATTGTCTGCCCCGGTGCCGCTCTCTTATTACCGTGGCTCTAATCCGCTTTTATAAAGGTTATCCCGCCGTACCGTATATAGGTATTCCCGTTCTCTTCGTATGATTCCAGAACATAACCGGTATTTCTTCCCCGTCCCTGTATCTGAAGCAGGGACCCCGAAAGAACCTTCAGGGGAAACGGGAGCTCTCTTCCAGCCATCCCGACAAAAAGCATCAGATCCCTATTTTCTTCATCATAGCTTATTGAAAGACTTTCGGCAGCAAAATCACCGTACATCTTTTCAATGCTGTTATAACGGCCCAGTTTTCTCTTCAGCGGTTCTGTCAATTCAACCTTGCTTATGGGAACCATTGGACCCATGAAGAAATTTTCCAGATACAGAAAGTACAATGTTCTCCCGCTTCCTGTGCTATGCCTTGCGGTCAGCCTCATATTCACATCCCTTATCCGGAAGCTGCCGTCGTTCATGGCCGAAATTTCCGATTCAATTCCCATCTGAGGGATATGGGCGATCAGTCTGTTTCCACTTTTCCGGATTTGTACTATCCCGGCATTTCCGACTGCATAGTCTCCGGTCAGGTGAGCGATCTCCTCTTCAGTCAGTTTTCGTTTGCCGGAAACAGGTTTACCCCCGTTGTTCCGGTCGCCGCTCTTCTTTTTAAGAAGCAGTTCAAGAATATCCTCGGCGAGCAGATCCACGGCAATATCTCCGCCAGTGTTATCATTCGAAGAGATGAAGACTCCGATTCCTTCTTCGGGAAGGAGTTTGAACGCCGAGTGAAAGGGGGGAAGCGTCCCGCCATGTTCCGCCATCCGGGTGGAGTGGAAGTCCTTGAGCCAGAAACCGAGACCGATCATAAAATCGCCGTCGAGTATCACCCCTTTATTCTGCTGAGTAAACATGGAATCAAGAGTTTCAGGATCCAAAATCCTGTGTGATTTTCCTCTTGCAGTTGACAGCAGTTCTGTCATAAGCCTTGCCATATCAGAAGCCGATGAGAGTATTGAACCCGCGGGAATATCCCGTATAAATTTCGCTGACTCAGGTTTGCCCGCGCTGAAGCCTCCCGAGATGTCGGTATAATCTTTATCATCAAGAAAAACCAGCGAGTCATCCATCCCGACCTTCTTGAATATTCTTTCTTCTATAAACCGGGCATAGCTCATACCTGAGACGGTAGCGATAAGTTCTCCCAGCAGACTGAACCCGGCGTTGTTATAGGCAAAAACCTGTCCCGATTCACTTGTAAGATACTCATCCGAAAGCCATTCCGACATATTCATAAAATAATCGGGATTCTGCTCCCGGATCTGAAAATGATACATGAAGTCGCTCGGAATACCTGAATGGTGAGTAAGAAGATCCCGCACCGTCACCCTTCCGTCATTACCAGCCAGCAGTTTCGGATTGAAGCCGCTGATATACATTCTGATATCTTCATCAATCTCGATCGAGCCTTCCTCCGCCAGCTGCATAACCGCCATCGCCGTAAACAGCTTTGTTACCGAGGCTATATGGAAAAGGGTATGCTCCGTAACGGGCTTCCCGCCCTCTTTGCCATCTCTGGAGCCGAACCCTTCGGAAAAGAGGATTTTGCCATCGTACACAACAGCGGCCGAAAGACCTGTAATCCCTTTCTCGTCGACTCGCTCTTTAATAAGGCTTTGAGCCTCCCTGGAATACCCGCTGGATGCTTCAGGAATACCTGCACATGATGCGAGGACCAGTACCATAATAAAAAATACAGAAATTGCTTTTTTGCCCATATTTACTCTCCTTGTGTGTGTTGAGAAGAATATAGACGGACAGAGCCTCTGCCCACATACGTATTCAATATGAGAAACCGGTGCTTTTCGGAATGATTTTTGTATGACTAATCGATTATCAGATTTCTGAAGCGATATTTCAGCTCCGAACCGCTGCCTGTCCCGGTTTTTCGGTAGACCCTTGAAACATGTGTTTTTACTGTCGGCATTGAGATGCCGAGCCGGGAAGAGATTTCTTTATATGAGCAGTCCCTGCGAAGGAGACCCATTACCTCCATCTCTCTGTTTGTTAATCCGTATTTCACCTGGAGTTCGAGTCTTCCCGCCGAAGAACTCCCCATCCCTGAAAGCAGGTATGCTATCGAAAAATACAAGACACCCATGGTAAGGAACAGAAACGAGAATGCTCCAGCCGGATGAATACCCAGAGATTCGCCTATCATCTTCTCCAGTGCATTTGCAGGAATAATCAGGATATATCCGGCCAGACCCGTTGTCCGGATTTTCTCTGCAAGTTCCCCGGAAGGCTTTGTTTTCAGCAGATAAAGCCAGAGGAAGACGGCACATACCATTGCAGTGATGGTAACCATATATGAAAGCGCAGATGAAGTAAAAGATGACAGATACAAAGCCGCTTCCAGAAGAAGCAATACGCCGAGCAGAACGAGACCGGTCCGATGCCACATTTTTTGAGGTTTCTCTCCGAGGCACTCTATAAAAAGCATGGAGAAGTACAGAAACAAGAAAACCGACAGCAGCTGAATAATGGTCAGCAGCTCTGAAATTGCCGACGGCAGCGGGGCAGAGAGATTCAGGCTGAATGTTATTCCGATAAGATAATTAACCGTATGACAGACGAGCATATTGAGAGCAGGAACGGCCTTTTTATTCCCTGTTTTTATGGCCAGATATGCAAGAACAATTAGAGCTCCGAATCCGGAACAAAATGATATAATCTGTAAAAGATTGTCAATTGAAATGTGCACAGTATGATTATACATATTGCCCGGTTTTTATACAGTCTTATGCTTTCGCCCTCCGGGCTGTTTTCAATAAATCCGGGATGTGCGACTATTCCGGGCAGACCCTGAAGCATCAAAAGCGAGGAAACAGTGACCGATCTAACCCTTTACAGCGCTGCCGTAACCCTCTTTCTTATTATGGATCCCTTCGGGAATATTGCGGCCTTTCTCAGCATTCTTTCATCCGTCCCGCAGAAGCGGCGCCGGTACATAATTATCCGAGAAATGCTGATTGCCTTTGTCATACTGAATTTCTTTCTTTTTTTCGGCCAGTACATTCTCAAGGGGATGCAGATAAGCGAACCCGCCTTGAGCCTTTCCGGAGGAATCATTCTTTTTCTGATAGCCCTGCGCATGATATTTCCGGACCGTTCCAGGGGACTGAAGGAGAATGCAGATCCCGATTCCGAACCCCTGGTGGTCCCTTTGGCCGTTCCCATGGTGGCCGGACCTTCGGCCATGGCAATGGTTATTCTCTTCTCCAGTCAGGCTCCGGAAATGATGCTTACCTGGTTTTTTTCGGTCCTTATTGCCTGGGGAGCCAGTGCGTTTATTCTTGTCAGCGCCGAATTTCTCAGCCGTTACCTTGGACGAAGAACGATCAAGGCAATTGAACGGCTTATGGGTATGATATTGACGACTATGGCGATTCAGATGCTTCTGGGAGGCGTGAAAAGCTTTATCGCCAGCCTGTGAACTCATGTAATCTGAGTACCATTTCCCGGGAGTCTTGAATCTGCCTGATTCAGGCATTACATTGTTTGTATGCGTATTGCCTATGATTACGGTATGGGTCCGGTTATTCCCGGGCGTCGTCCTCTTCCCGGATCGAAAGATACCCGTACCGAGCAGGTGCTGGTCATGCGGCGTACCGCAGAGCCTGAAAAAGCGCCGGAGCCCGGGAGCACAAAGCATGCGGAAGGAATACCCATTCCCGGTACAGACTACCTGCTTAAAACCTCTGATGAAGCAGCGGCAAGAGACCGGGAGGTCAGAGCTCACGAAAAAGCCCATCTGATGAGTCTGGGAAGCGCGGCTGCTTCGGGCATCCAGCTGACAACACGACGCGGTCCGGACGGTTCGGTCTATGCGGTCGGCGGGGGCATAAAGGCGGACCTGAGTCCTGTTCCCGGAGACCCCCGCGCCTCTCTCGCCAAAGCCCGGTCGGTTCTGCGGGCTGCTGCCGCCCCCGGAAACCCTTCGGCCGCCGATATGCGCGTTGCCGCCGATGCCTACAGGTTGGCCCGCGATGCCAGGGAAAGCATCCTGAGCGAGGGAATCCTGGTATAATTCAGATCCGCTGTTATCAGGCACGGCCTTTTGCCTTAGTTGCGCCATAACATAAGCACGGCTATACTAGGCAGCAGAGGTGCAGGTATGGATAGAAGAGAGTTCCTCAAAACACTTGCCGGATACGGAGCCGCAGCCGGTGCCGGCCTCATTTTCGGCCGCCCCCGGCTGTTATTCGGCCAGGATCGCTCCGGAACCGGCCCCTATGATCTTGTCGCCGTCAGGGGGGCATCTCCGGAAAGAATGTTCCGGGAAGGAATTGCCGCCTTCGGGGGGATGGCTGCCTTCGTGAAAACCGGTTCGGTGGTAGTCATAAAACCGAATGCGTCCTGGAGTATGGAGCCTGAACGGGGTGCCACCACCAACCCCAGACTTGTGGGGGAAATAGTCAAACACTGTGTGGAAGCAGGCGCCGGAAAAGTATACGTCCTGGACCATACCATTGACCATTGGGAACGGGCTTATGAAGTTACGGGTATAAAGCGGTATACCGAACTGGAGGGGGGTCAGATTGTTCCGGGGAACAGCAAGGGCTACTACCATGAGGTGAACGTTCCCGGCGGATCGGTACTTGCCTCGGTGATGGTCCACGAACTGCTTATTGAAGCGGATGTATGTATCAATGTGCCCATCCTGAAACACCACGGATCCACCAGGGTGACAAGCGCACTGAAAAACCTTATGGGAGTCGTATGGGACCGCAACTATTATCACAGACGCGGTCTTAATCAGTGCATCGCCGACTTCCCCCTTTTCCGTGCTCCCACCCTCAACGTAATTGACGCAGATATGGTGATGATGAGCGGCGGTCCCCGGGGATCTTCCCATCTTTCGTCCCTGGAACAGAAGGGCGTCCAGATTCTCAGCACCGACATAGTAGCGGCAGACACCGCCGCCGTTAAAACCTGGGGAACCGATCCCTCCAGCGTACCCTATATCGGTATGGCTGAAAAACATCTGCTGGGCAGCTCAAATCTGGACAGCCTCAATATCAGGCGTCTGGTGCTCTAAGATGGAGAGGAGCAATTCCCTTCCGCGAACCGCGCGGATCGCCTTCTCCATTCTACTGCTCACCCTCTACCTTTCCGCCTTTCTGGTGCCGGGACTGGCGACCCTAGAGCTGCTCCGGGGGCTGACCTGGTTCCAGCTCTTTCCTTCCTTTCTGCGCACGGTCGTGGCCGGCGGCGGGATGGCGGCCGCCGGCTTCCTGCCGGTCCTGCTTCTGACGCTTCTTTTCGGCCGTATCTACTGCTCCGGCCTCTGTCCCTTCGGCACACTGCAGGACGGCGTTATCCGTCTCTCCCCGAAACGGCGCCGCTTCCGGTTTTCATACCGGAAGCCCCTTACCATTCCGCGTTACGGCTTCCTGCTGCTGCTGATTATCACCGCACTCGCCGGCTCGATGGTGCTGGTGAATGTGACCGAGCCCTACAGCCTGTTTGCCCGCAGCGCGAGAGACATAGTGAAGCCGCTGCTGACCCTGGGCAGTCAGGGGCTCTTCTATCTCCTCAAGCCGATGGACATCTTTATCGCCCCGTCTAACTTCCCCGTCGAATTCTGGGTATCCCTGCTCTCCCTCCTCTCGGTAAGCCTTATTTTTCTCTTCGCGTACCGGAATGGACGGATCTTCTGCAATACCCTCTGTCCCGTCGGTTCGGTTCTCAGCATCTTCTCCCGTTTCTCCCTCTTCCGGATTAACATCAATAAAGAAACCTGCACCGGCTGTATGCGCTGTGAGAGGGGGTGCAAGGCCGAATGCATCGACGTTGCGGCGGGATGGGTGGATAATTCCCGCTGCATCCGCTGCTTCAACTGCCTCAGCCGCTGCCGGGACAAGGCCATTACCATTGTTCCCGCACTCCCTTTTCACAGGAGAAGGCCCCGGAAGGTGAAGGCTCAGGAACCGGCGACGGGAGAGATAAACCGGCGGCAGTTCCTTCAGCGGTTTACCGGTCTCGGCGCATGTTCATTCTTTCCGGTCTCATTTCTCTTCCGCAAACGGGCGACCGGACCCGACGGGCTGGAGAACACTCCGGCCTCTCCTCCGGGTTCAGGAAGCATCGACGCCTTTACCTCCCGATGCGTCGCCTGTCATCTCTGTGTAAGCCTCTGCCCGACCAAGGTACTGCAGCCCTCCCTGATGGAATATGGTCTTTCCGGGATTATGCAGCCGGTTATGGACTACAGCAGCGGTTTCTGCGAGAACGAATGTACCATCTGCTCCCGGATCTGTCCTTCCGGAGCCATTTCCCCTCTCACTGTTGAGGAGAAGACCCGTACCCAGATAGGCACCTCCCGGTTTATCCGTGATCGCTGCGTTGTTTTCACCCAGGGGACAGCCTGCGGGGCCTGCGCCGAGGTCTGCCCGACCCAGGCGGTCTACATGGTTCCCTATGAGGGCACCCTGTTCCAGCCCGAAACGGACAACTCCATCTGCATCGGTTGCGGCAATTGCGAGTTTTCCTGTCCTGTTGAGAATGGAAAGGCGATCTATGTAGTTGGAAACAGGGTTCATAAAAAGATAGAGGAGCGCCCCCGGCTTGACGAAGACCCTTCCGCCCGGCCGGAGAAAGGAAAAGCGGTGGAGAGCGGGGGTAAAGACGGATTTGCCTTTTAGCCGATGATCGGGATACAATCAAGCCTATGAACAAAGACGGTGCGCTCACCCTGTTTCATCCACATATACAGGAATGGTTCAGGGAAAAATATCAGGCTCCCACGGACATTCAGGAAGAGGGCTGGAAAGAGATATCCGGAGGCTCCCATACCCTCATGACGGCCCCGACGGGGAGCGGAAAAACCCTGGCGGCTTTTCTGTGGTCCCTTAACCAGCTCATTACGGGGGAATGGCCCTCCGGTACGGTGCGGGTGCTCTATATATCACCCCTGAAGGCGCTGAACAACGATGTCCGGCGCAACCTGAAAGCTCCCTTGGAAGAGCTGAAATCGTTTTTTGAAGAACGTGGTGCTGTTTTTCCGGAGATCCGGGTGGAGACCCGGAGCGGCGACACCAGCGCATCGGACCGTCAGAAGATGATGCGCCGTCCGCCGGAGATCCTCATAAGCACCCCCGAGAGTCTGAACATCCTCCTTACCTCCGGAGCCGCCGGTAAAATTCTGACCGGACTTTCCGTGGTAATTCTGGATGAGATCCATGCCGTGGCCGCCGACAAGAGAGGGGTTCATCTTACCTCCGCCATTGAGCGACTCACCCTGATCAGCGGAGAATTCCAGAGGGTCGGCCTATCCGCAACGGTCCATCCTCTCCCGCTTGTGGCCTCCCTCCTTGGAGGATTGCATCCGCGCTCCGGCATAGAAGAGACGCCGCGGGCCAGAAAAGTGAGAATCATCCGCTCCCGGCTGGCCAAACAGTATGAGATAGCCGTTACTTTTCCGGAACATCAGGAGGAAGCGAAGTCCCGCTGGCCCGGGGTAATCGATGAAATTGTCAGGAGGATAGAGGCCAACCGCTCCACCCTTATCTTCAGCAACAGCAGAAGGCAGACGGAAAAAGTTACCCGGATGATCAACGAGAGGATCGGTGAAACCGCCGCCTTTGCCCACCACGGATCGCTTTCCAGGGAAATCCGTCACTTTGTGGAACAGAAGATGAAAAACGGCGAGCTGAAAGCCATAGTGGCTACCAGCTCCCTGGAGATGGGGATCGATATCGGGAGCATAGACGAAGTGATCCTCCTCTCGGCCCCCTTTTCAATCTCTTCCGCCATACAGAGAATAGGCCGGGGCGGGCATAATGTGGGGGATATAAGCCGATGCACCCTCTTCCCCCTGTTCGGCAACGACCTTCTCAACTGCGCCGTATCGGCCCGGGCGGTCCTGGACGGCGAAATTGAGGAGCTTACCATACCGGTAAACCCCCTGGATGTGCTGGCCCAGGTTATCCTCTCCATGTGCTGCACCCGGGAGTGGAACCTGGACGAGCTGTATCTCTTTATCACCTCGGTCTACCAGTGGAAAAGCCTCCCGCGCAGACATTTTGACCTGGTACTGGAGATGCTCAGCGGCCGTTACAGCGATACCAGAATCGGCGAACTGAAAGCCCGGCTCAATCTGGACAAGGTGGATAATACGGCCCGGGCCAGGGACGGAGCGGAGCGGGTTCTCTATATGTCCGGGGGAACCATTCCCGACCGGGGTTATTATGAACTGCGGATTTATGGAGAGGGTGCCAAAATCGGCGAACTGGACGAGGAGTTTGTCTGGGAGAGAAACCACGGCGATTTTTTTACCCTGGGAACACAGTCCTGGCGGATCGAGAACATAACGGACCGGGCCGTTGAGGTAAGTCCCGCCACGGCGGGGGGCGCCATGAGTCCCTTCTGGAAGGCGGATCCCAGGGGAAGAGATTTTTTCTATTCCGCCAGGATACTTCATTTTCTTGAGGAGATTGAAGGAGAACTGAAACGCCCCGGGGAGGCGGTTGATGATGCCCTCCTGAGCAGGCTGATCTCCGACTACAGGATGAACAGGGAGGCTGCAGGATCCCTCATCACCTATCTGAAACGGCAGAGGGAGCATACCGGAACGCCCCTGCCCCACCGGCGCCATCTGCTGGTTGAACATTTCAACGACCCCCTGAACCGCTCCGACTGCCATCAGGTGATTCTCCACACCCTCTGGGGCGGGAAGATGAATTACCCCTGCAGCGAAGCCCTCGCCCAGGCCTGGGAAAACAGGGAGGGATATCCCCTTCAGGTTTACTGCGATGACGATGCCATCATCCTGGACCTCCCCCACCGTTTTTCCATGGATGATGTCCTGAACCTGGTAAACGGAGACAATCTGGAGAAACTTCTGCGGCAGCGGCTGGAATCTACCATGTTCTTCGGAGGCCGCTTCAGGAACAACAGCGCCCGGGCCCTCCTGCTGCCCCGCAAAAGCTTCCGCCAGAGAACACCTCTCTGGCTTACCCGTCTGCGCTCCAAAAAGCTGCTTCAGGCAATAAGCCGTTACGAAGACTTCCCCATCCTGACCGAAACCTGGCGTTCCTGTCTCCATGACGATTTTGATCTGGAAACCCTCCGGATGCTCCTGGATGAGCTGAGAGAGGGGAAGATCAGAATCAGCGAAGCCCCGACCAGAACGCCCTCTCCCTTTGCGGCGGGTATTATCTACGATCACACCAACCAGAGAATGTATGAGGACGATACCCCCCTGGGCGGTCCCTCCAATCTGAGGGAAGACCTGATAAAGGGCATAGTCCACGAGTCGGGGCTCAGGCCCATGCTCCCCGAAACCCTGGCGGCGGAGTTCGAAAGCAAGCTGCAGAGGACCTTTGCGGACTACGCACCCCGCAGCGGCGACGACCTTCTCGACTGGGTGGAGGAACGGGTGTTCCTTCCCCTGAGCCAGTGGGAGGAGCTGCTCGCTGCCATAAGGCGGGACCTCCCGGAAGAGGCGGAAGGGATTATCGCATCGGCGGAAAAGAGGATCGAACGCTGGCAGCCCGAAGCTTCCGGCCAGGTGCTCTTTATTTCGAAAACCTACCGCCGGAAGTACGGGGAGCGGGGCTTTTCACAGCAGATGGATACCGTCCTGCCGCAGTGGATAAGCTTCTTCGGTCCCCTGGCGGTGGAAGATGCGGTCCGGATCTATCCCGCACCGGAAGATGAAATTCTGAACTTTCTGGAAGAGATGAGGGAATCGGAAGAGTTCATAATAGACCGGCTGACGGAGCAGGCCGCGGAAGACCAGGTGTGTACGGCGGAGAACCTGGAGATGCTCTTCCGTCTGAAAAGGAGAAAGGGAAGAAGAAGTTTCGCGACGCTCCCGATACGGAAGCTGCAGCTTTTTCTGGCACAGCAGCAGATGCTTACGCAAACCGGCTCCGGTGACGAGGATCTTCAGCTGATATTCGAGAAGCTGCTGGCCTACGGCGCCCCTGCCTCCCTGTGGGAAAGCGACTATCTGCCGGCCCGGATACAGCCCTACTGCACAAGCTGGCTGGATACCCTTTTTCAGGAGCATCCCCTTATCTGGTACGGCTGCGGGAAGGGAAACCTGGCCTTCTGTTTTGAGGAGGAGCAGACCCTCTTCATTCAAAAGCGGACATCCGGTTCATCAGGATCTTCCGGACCGGAAGAGCTGTTTCCCGACAAAAGAGGGAGTTTCAGTTTCTGGGATATAAAGGAATACAGCGGGCTGGGCAGCAGCGAACTGGGGAACAGGCTCTGGGAGCTCTGCTGGTCCGGAGAGTTAAGCAACGACCGCTTTGCCGCGGTCCGTTCGGGAATACTCAATAAATTCAGAGCTCCCCCGGTCAGCGAAATGGAACAGAAATCGGGAAGAGGAAGGGGCGGCCGCGGCGGATACAGGAGGTGGGTCAACAGCCGTCCGACAGAAGGACGGTGGTTTATCACCGGTTCCATTCCCGGGGATGAAGACCTCCTTGAAAAAGACGCAAGGCTGCGGGAGGTGATCCGACAGCTCTTCCTGCGCTACGGCGTTCTTTTCCGGCAGCTCCTGGAAAGGGAGACCGAACAGCTCGGCTGGAATGCGGTGTTCAGAACGCTCCGGCTGATGGAGCTTTCGGGAGAATGCGCGGCGGGATACTTCTTCGATTCCATAAGGGGTCTTCAGTTTGCCAGCTGGGAAGCGCTCCGGGAACTGGCCGAACCTCTGGATGAATCGGCCCTCTACTGGATGAACTGCACCGACCCGGCCTCCCTGGCTGGCATAAAACTCGATGCCCTGAAAGGGACTTATCCTCCCAGACTCGCAAGCAGCCACATGGTCTTCCGGGGAGAACGTGCCATCCTCCACTCCAGAAGGAACGGCAAGGATCTCACCTTCTTCACCGGCCCGGACGATCCGGACAGCCTTCTCTCCCTGGCTTTCTTCAGGACCCTCCTTACCAGGGATTTCAATCCCCTGAAGTCGGTCAAGGTGGAAACGGTGAACGGCGAGGCTGCAGCCGAAAGTCCCTACAGGGAGGCATTGAAGGAAGCCGGCTTCAGGGAACACCTGCTCACCTTTATTCTCAGGAGCATGGGGTAATTCGGGAACCGGCAGGTTTCTATCGACTTGTGGCTTTCTCTTCAAGTTTTCCTGAGACATATTTATGCAGCACCATAGAAACCAGCGTCTGATACGGTAACCCTTCTTCAAGAGCCTTAATTTTTAAATTCTTCAGATCCCTTTCAGAAATACGGATATTCATCCTCTTGTCCTTCTTTAAGGTTGCTTCCGCATATTCTACAGCTTGTCTTTTATACTTCCCTTCCTCCTCAGCCTCTTTCCACTCATCATTCGCGATTGACTCTATGAGTTCTTGTTCCTCCTCATCAACAGGACCAAAAATATTATTGTTTTTCATTTCTTTCCTCCCTCATATGATATTGTTTCGTATATTCCCTGCTTGGATATATCGTTTTCAAGAATATCTGCTTCTCATTTTCGCTTATCACAAATGAAACAACATAGATATAATTTCTATATGAGATAAGGTACATTTTCTGATTTGAGTACTTTTGTCTATTGGGATGTTCCATTACTTTAATTACTTTTCCTTCTGATATGCATAATACAATTTCTTCAAAGGAAATATTTCTGGTCTGTTTAAGGATTGCATTTTTATCTTCATTCCAGTTAAATGTCATGGAATAATGCTAACTTTGTGTGTGCCATATGTCAATACAAAATCTGTATCGAATCTGAAAGAATGGTTTTTAAGAAAGTTCAGATTTCCTGTCGGGCTATGGCTTGGTATTTCTCCGGAATTCGGGTATTTTGAAGGCATTAACCTCGCAATAATATTAAAGCTGGAGTAAACATATCATGGAACATAATCAGGAAAGCGAATTCGAGAGACTTCTGGAAGAAAATCTGTCCGAAAAAAGAAGTCTGGAACCCGGTCAGCTGATAGAGGCGGAAATTGTCTCCATTTCGGAAGAGTGCATCTTCCTGCAGCTGGACGGAAAAAGTGAAGGTCAGCTGGATACTGCGGAAATGATCGACAGCAAGGGAAACATTACCGTTAAGGAAGGCGACAAGATAAAAGCCTTTTTTCTATCCGGAAAAAACGGCATAATGCAGTTTACCACCAGAATAAGCGGTGAAAAAGCCGAGGACACTGTCCTTAGAAGTGCCTTTGAAAACGGGATTCCGGTCGAAGGAATCGTTGAAAAGGAGATCAAGGGCGGTTTTGAAGTAAAGATCGGTGAGTCCAGGGCCTTCTGTCCCTTTTCCCAGATGGGGATGCGGAGGGTGGAGAATCCCGGCGACTATGCGGGCAAGCATCTTACCTTCAAGATTACGGAGTTCGGTGAAAAGGGCCGTAATATTGTTGTTTCCAACAGAGCCATTCTGGAGGAAGAGCATCAGAAAAAAGTCGAGCTTCTGAAAGAGTCCCTGAAGGAAAATATGACCATTACGGGAACGGTCAAGTCCATTCAGAGCTTCGGTGCCTTCATTGACCTGGGCGGTGTTCAGGCCCTGCTTCCCATTTCGGAAATAAGCAGGGATCGGGTGGAGGATATCAGCAAGGTACTGACCACGGGACAGGAAATTGAGGTTGCTATCCTCAAGCTGGACTGGAAAAATGAAAAGTTCTCCGTGAGTATGAAGAAGCTGCTGCCCGATCCCTGGGACGAAGCCGCATCAACATACCCGAAGGGCTCGACGCACAAGGGAACCGTTGTCCGCTTAATGGATTTCGGAGCCTTTGTCAGCCTTGAACCCGGACTGGACGGACTGGTGCATATCTCCGAGCTGAAGGGCGATGAGAGAATCAATCACCCCCGGGAAGCGGTAAAAGAAGGACAAACTCTGGAAGTGGAAATAAAAGATGTGGATGTCAAGAAAAAACGGATATCCCTGAAACCGGCCGGCAGGTCCCTGCTTGATGAATCCTTAAGCAAGTATATGGACAGCGAACCGGATACCTACAACCCCTTCAGTGCCCTTTTAAAAGACAAGAAGGAGAGCTGATACCCGGCCTTATCATCCGGCCTGCCTGCTACCACGCAGCATCGTAGGCCGTAAATATCGCATTCTGCAGCGCCGCGGTCCCGTCCGCCGCTCCGCCCCTGGAGTTGGCCATAAAGACGACTTCAACCCCCAGGGGCAGAATAACGATGATGTTCCGCACCCCCCGGTTATTGCTGATCAGGGCGCCTGCCTTGGAGTAGTAAAATCCGTGGGCGCCATTGGGATTGAGCGGAGGAGCCTGGCCGTCGGAGAGTCCGAAAAAGTTATCGTAGAGGAGATCGCGCATCTCTTTCGAGATTACCTGCTCCGAATGGTTCACCCAGGCAAGGAGCTGAGCCAGGTCGGTCACCGAGTAATAGTACCCGCCGCTTCCCAGGTTAGCCGAGCGGTTGCCGATTGTCCACGGCCCGGCCGTACTGTTCCACTGATAGTAGCGTGCGGCAGATTCGTTCACCGTCGGGCTGATGCCGGCGCCCCCCTCTCCGGCGAGGTCGAAGACCTCATTCTCCATGAAAATCCGATAGTTATTGATAATGACGCCTTCGAGCTGGGCGTCGCTGAAGCCGGCCGGATACGAGGCGCCGTTCACACTCGAGAGAAAGATCCTCAGAAAGCCGAAGTTGGCATTGCTGTAGACGGTTCCTGCCGCCGGAGCCTGACCGATGCCGGTTTGGGCTATGCCCTTGAGGACAGCGTAGTCCGAATCGAAGGTATTGGCGGTCGGCCCGGGAATGCCCGAGGTGTGTGTCAGAAGCTCCCGAATGGTGACACCCTGTATGAAGGAGCTCAAGCCTCCCCCGCCTGCGGGACTCCATACTCCCGGCAGATAATCGTCAATACTGTCGTCGAGCTCTATGTCCGGATTAAGCTGCAGCGCCTTCATAACGCCGATCGCCGTCACGAACTTGTTCACACTCGCACCGTAGATGGGCGTCGTAATATCGGCCTCCATGCTTCCCCGGACCCAGTCCCCGTATCCGTCCGATCCGACGAGCTGACCGTTCCTGTTTATCGCGTAGGCGTATCCTTCCCACTGAGTGCCGACCTGGTTGACCAGGTTCTGTTCGAACAGGCCGATATCAAAACTCTCCGGCTCCGGCGCATATCCGCCCCCGCCGCCTTCAAAAAGACCAAAATCACATGAAAAGAAGAGAAGAGCAGACAAAGCAATTACAGTGACAGGTAAGATCCTTGCCATAGCACCCTCCGGTATCAGCTTAATATACTACTTTTTTAGTAGGATTACCGGAGACCTGCATGGAAATCTTTCTTTTTTCTTCTCGGGCCGCAAGGAAATTTCCGAAAACCGGCTTTAGAACCGGTCAGACTTAGCTTCTTATCCTGGTGATTGATATCGGAGCAGAGCCTTCATAGTGGTTATTCACATTTACGATGATGTTCATTCCCCTGCTGTTCATATCCTGCAGCATTGCTCTTACCTGGTCAATATCGGCTCTGGGCGATACGATCCGGTCCCACTTATTGTCCGCAATCTGTTCTATTTCCGCCCTGTTTCCACCCAGCAGTCTGACGATCGCGCTGTCCGTCAGAGCATCCCTGAACCTATCGTAGACCTGGTAAACAGGAGGCATGTACTCTTTTTCAGAAAAGACATGCCGGACCTTGAAGTGTTTCAGCATATCAAAATAGGCGTCGGTCAGGTAATTCCTGTTTCTTACTTCAATAGCGACGGGAAGCCCCCCGGGGATATTCCCGAGAAACTGCTCCATCCGGCTGATAAAACTGTCGACACCCGCCATTTTTGTTTTGTTGAGATATTCGAACTCAAGCATTATTCCGTCCAGACGATCCAGCATGGGATCGATCGCGGACAAATAGGTATCAAACAGGGCATTGGAAAGAAATTCTTCATTAGGCCGGGCCGGTTTTCCGCGCAGGTGGGTCAAGGTGATGCTGTTTGTCACCTTGCAGGTGAACCTGAAATCTTCATCAACCTGTTCAAGGTATGATTCAACATCATCCCGCCCGGGCAGCCGGTAAAACCAGCTGTCGATCTCCACGGTCCGGTATTCCTTCGCATAGTGACGCAGGTATGCGGCGGCGGTCCTCTCTTTATGGGGATAGACCAGGCCGACCCAGGAGTCATAGTTCCATGAGCATGTGCCGTATCTGATACTCATAAGGCTTAATCCTCCTTAAAGTATATGATATTTCTGCACAAGTTTCTGAATCCGCACTTCCTGTAGAGTTCTATTGCACCGTTATCCTCTTCCACCTGCAAAAACAGTATTTCTACCCCCTTCGCTTGTGCGAACTCTTTTATTGCATGCAGGATTTCGGTTCCGTAGCCCTGTCTCTGATGCTTTTCCAGAACATCCAGATCTTCGATCTTTCCGTATCTGCCGTCAATAAAGAAATCACAGTTTCCGATCGGCTCTTCTCCCCTGTGACAGATGAAGTTATACAGCTTTACATGCTTATCCCCGTACAAAGCCTTTTTCCGCTCGTAACGGGCGGCGGCGAATGCCCTCATCTCTTCACCGAAGGCGATACAGTCAATCTCCTTCCCCATGGCAAAAGCTTCTTCTCCGGCGGCAATTTCCACAAGAGCCTTATTCTCACGCTCCGGTTCCCTGAAGTTGCCGATCTCCACATACATTACCTCATGGACAGTCAAATCCTCCGGGCTGACATATGCTTCCGCCTCTTCCTTGCCCGCATCAAATATTTCCAGCTGGACTGCCTTCTGATTATTGCTTTTCCTGAACGCAGCCTCGCTTCGTACAGTCTCCTGTATTGTACCGAGCCGGTCATTCTTCAGTCTGAAAAAGTTATGGCAATGCATATCCGGCAGTTCATTATCTGTGTATCGTGTTCCATGTTCGAATTCCTCCCTCTCCGAAAAGAGGGACGAAAAACCGTTCTCGGCCTTCAGGATTTCATTGACCAGGGTATTCCTGTTCATTCCGCCTCCATGCATACCGGCACCTCTTCCATCTTTACGAAGCTGTTCCCACTGAAGGTCATCTTCATGATGTACGGCATTACCTTAATGAACTCCATGAAATCGTCACCGGAGAATTCCGGTTTGTAATGGCTGATGATAGAGGCAAGCGCCGATCCGTGGGTTCCGATAACAAGAATCGATCCTTCATATGCTTTGAGGATGCTTCCGATCTCCCGAATATTCCTCTCCCTCAGCTCCGCTATCGATTCTCCGCCATCTACACCTTTGCTTTTGTCCGCCCACATCCTGTGAACAAACTCCGTCAGGTCCAGGTCATTATGTATCCAGGCGGAAGTGCTTTCCCGTTCCCGCAGATTATGTTTGACAACAACATCCATCTGTTTATCCACCGCAATGGGACATATGGTCTGAAAGGTTCTGATGTAGGGACTGCAGAAGATGGCCGAAGGATTAATCTGCTTAAACAGTTCCGGAAGCTTTTTTGCATCCGCAATTCCTTTCGCGGTCAAGGGGCGGTTGTATTCATCCTTTACGGTATGATTGGATTCCGCATGCCGTATGAAGTAGATTTCTGTCAATGTATTGCTCCTTAAGTACGCTGGGTATACTGAATATTACTATATATGCTTACCCTGTCTGCAACAATTGGTGAATCAGTATCTGACACCCCGATATAGTCCGGAAACGACATAAACAAGATCAGCATTATTATACGAAGTTATTTTCGTGTTTTTGTTGTCGCGAAACTTGACACGTATATGTTCTATCATTACTATTACGATAATCTTTAAAGGCGGGGAGAAGATGGGCGATAAGATCCACGACAATTGCTGGACGTTCCTGACCAATCATTCACATGTATTGCTGTGCCTGGCCGAAGATTCTGCCATGAGGATGAGGGATATTGCCCGGGAAGTAGGTATAACCGAACGCGCCGTGCAGCGGATTATCTCGGATCTGGTTGATGCGGGATATATCGGCATAGTACGTGAGGGACGGCGCAACACCTATAAGATCAATACCGGTATGCATCTGCGTCACCCGATAGAACGGGAAAAGACGATCCGGGAACTGATCGATCTGATATAGGTCGTAAGGAGAAGTACCATGAAACGATGGACTGTGCTTTTTGCAGGAGTAATCCTGCAGCTTATAATAGGCGGCGTATACGCCTGGAGCGTATTTGTACCAGCCCTCGAAAGCGAATATCATTTTACCAAAGGCCGGAGCGCCCTGATTTTCGGCCTTATTATCGCGGTCTTCAGTCTTGCGATGATACCTGCGGGCCGGTCACTGAGAAGGTTCGGCCCCCGGAAAACTGCCGCCTTCGGTGCCGTACTGTTCGGCGGGGGATATCTGCTGGCATCCCTGGCCGGAGGCCACTATCTGTTAACCCTGCTTTCCCTCGGGGTGGTTTCCGGTACCGGAATAGGATTTGTGTACATTTGTCCCCTTACCGTGGGGATGCAGTGGTTTCCGGAAAGGAAAGGACTGGTTACCGGAGTATCGGTGGCCGGATTCGGAGGAGGCGCCGTTGTTGTCAGTTCGGCGGCAAGCTACCTCCTGGCACAGCCTGATACGGGGATCCTGGATATATTCCGCATTCTCGGATTAGTACTCGGACTGCTTGCATTTTTCAGTTCCCTGCTTCTGAGCACGCCGGAGAGCAGGTCTTCCAGGCCTGCTCCGAATGCCGGTGAATCCATGAGTATCTTTCTTTCCCGGGAGTTCCTTATAGTTGCATTGGGAATGTTCGCCGGTACTTTTTCCGGTCTGCTGATTGTGGGAAACCTTAAGCCGCTTCTATTGACCGGCGGCGTTCAGGAGTTTCAGGCCACCCTGGCTGTTTCGCTTTTTGCCCTTGGCAATGCCACCGGCCGCATAGTCTGGGGTAAGCTCTTCGACCACCTCGGTCACCGCCGCACCATTATGCTTTCCCTTACCTCGCTCGGAGCAAGTCTTGTACTGCTGGCCCTTCCCCTGCCCGCACCGGTTCTGCTTGTGGTCGTACTGTTCACCGGTATCGGTTTCGGCAGCTGTTTTACGGTATATGCCCTTTCAACAGAGTCCATCTTCGGCATTCACGCTTTCCCGACGGTGTATCCGATGGTCTTTCTCGGCTACGGTCTGGCCGCGTTGACCGGACCTGTATTGGGCGGCATTATTGCCGACAGTGCCGGCAGTTATTTTCCATCCATTATCCTTTCGGCTGTTGTAATAGTCCTGGCACTGACGGCAATCGGCCTGCTGTATATGTCCTCAACATCCTGGGCTAAAACGGCTGGACAGGTATCGCGGGAATTTTAATCAACAGCTTAAGCCCCATCAATTACGGATTCATCAGACAATATGATATTATGGCTTGCTGCACTTCAAGCAAATTCCGTTTAAAACCATATCCGACAAATTTTCCGGATTCCGGAAGATCAGGGCATATTTCCTCTCCACGATAAAACGGGGGACAAGGATTGACCATTGCCCCTTCAGGCAGCAAGTCCAAGCGCTTTCCGGTAATCTGAAAACGGGTAATATAATCATCTGTTTTGTATGTATCGGGCAACGAATCCGTCAGAAGCACATCGGTTTCAGGGAGAATCTTTTCCATTGTATTTTCAAACCTGTAATTCCTGCTGTCAGGCTCTATTCTTTCGCCTTCCGGTGCAATGTGAACAAATTTTAAATCCATAACCTTTGCTGCATTAGCCCAGCTTTGCAGGATATTCCCCTTCGGTCCAATAAAGGTGTAGTTCAGAGCGTCGAAGTTATTTCGCCTCTTCCGGATGCTGTAGAGATCGGATAATATCTCACAGGGATGATTGCATGCGGTCATCGCATTGATTACATGTTTATGCGCGTATTGTGCGATAGTATTTACTACATTCTGATCGTGATGCCTTATTACAACAAGGTCAGCCCAATTTTCGATATACCCGATAACATCCTGCAGTTCTTCTCTTTTATCCAAAGCAGCGGAAGGAAACAAAATCNNACAGGTATCGCGGGAATTTTAATCCGCCTGACGTCAACAACGGTTTAAATCTTCCGGAATGTTTTCATTCTTCCTCATTCTAACTCAAGTACCCGTTTCTATGGGGATCAGTATTGGCCAAACCAATGCACTATCCTCTATCTACTTAGATATCCACCATCGACAGGAAGCATAATGCCACACACATAATCCGAGGCGTCGCTGGCAAGATACACCACTGCTCCTGCCATATCTTCCGGTTGTCCCCAACGCTTGGCAGGAATACGCTGACTCAGCTCGGCAAACCGCGCCTCATCATTCACCAGGTCGGTATTGATAGGGGTTGCCATATAACCAGGGGCAATACAGTTTACATTGATGCCCAGGGAGGAGAGCTCATTAGCCATCGTCTTGGACATTTGCATCACCGCTCCCTTTGCAGAACAGTACGCAACGGTGTTGATTCCCGCAGCAATTGAGTTCACCGAAGCAATATTGATGATCTTTCCTTTCCCCTGTTTTATCATCAGGTTCCCTGCCCATTGGGCAAGGTCAAAAACGCTGGTGAGATTGAGTTCAATAATCTTGTCCCAATCTTCCACGGGAAACTCCAAGGCAGGATGACGGATCTGGATACCAGCATTGTTGACGATGATATCCAACTTACCTTCCAGGCGTTCTTCGACTTTTTTCTTCAACTCAGAACGCTTTGAGCGTTCAAGCAAGTCACAAATAACAGATTCTGCCTGCAATCCTTGTTCTCGCAGTTCTTCTGATTTCTCAATTACTTTTGGGTTGATATCCACCAGAATGACAAAGGCACCAGCTTCAGCAAGGCCTTTTGCCATCCCCCATCCCAAACCTTGTGACGAGCCAGTGATTACCGCATTCTTTCCGGTCAGATCAAACGGATTTCTCTTCATCGATACACCTCATAGGAGAGCAACGGCTTCCAACCATTATTAATGAACTGGTCGGTGGTTCGGTTACAGCTTCCGAAGGTTATGAATTCTTCTTCATCCATACCATTCTCTTCATATGCCTTCAGAAACTCATCGAGGGTCATCAATCGGTCAATGACATCCTGGTCTAAAGGCTTGTTGATTTGTGTTTCATACGGACCTTTCTCTGCAAGCAATTCGTCTTGTATCCCTTTTGAGATGGACATAATCATCTTCGCACCAGAGAGTGCCGTTACATGATATGCGCCGCGACATCCAGCGGGCATAAGAACGGTATCATAACCTCGCTCTGTAAAAAGTTTGTACGCTTTTTTTATACAGGCCGTACCGGCTTGTATAATATCTGATTCACGAACAATAGACTCCCGATCCAATGCAACGTCACGCAGGTATTCATCCAAACGTCCCACCATTAATACCGCAATGGTAAGGGGTTCCTTGATCCCTCTCTTTCTGGCCCGCTCCTTGCCACGTTTTGCAGCCTCNNGGACTTGAGGTACTGTGAAGCTTACTGTTGCAGCAACATTGAAACCAAGGGCTACACACTCCTCATAGGCCTTGATTCCTGCTTTGGTTGCAGGTAGCTTGATGACAAGGTTCTTGTACCAGGCTGCATACTGTTTCGCTTGAGCGAGCATGTAGGGATAATCACCGGTTTTCAAGGGACTGGTCTGTGCACAGACATAACCTTGCCCAAATTTCCCTCCCTCATGCATAGAGGCATACAACTCTGCATAGCGGCCTGTGACAGCCTTGATCAAGGCCAGTGCCTTTTCATCACCCTGTAAGTTTTTTGCAAGAGACTGCACACGATCCTTCCACACCTCTGGATACTCACGCAGCGTCTGGTTTACAAGAAATGGATTAGTGGTCATGCCTACTGCACCCCAGGAAAATGCTCGCTCCTGTTCATCGATATTGGCGGAGTCATGCCACCATATTGAGTCTGTCTCACTTGAAAGCCATTCCAGATAATTCATACAACCCTTCTTAGAACCCACCAATGTGTATTGACAGGATTTTTCGCAAAAAATAGTGTCAGAGTCCTGATACAGAACTCTGACACAACTTATTTGTTACTTGCGAACCTCAATACCCGCTTCCCTCTCGTACCACTGGACAAGTCCGCCGTGGTCGTCCGAGCCCTTCCCGTCGGAGGAGAGGGATCTCATCATCTCTATAACCGAGTTGGAGATAGGGGTCGGGATCTTCACACTGCAAGCAGTGTCAAGGGCGTTCTGCAGGTCTTTGATATGCAGGTCTATACGGAAACCGGGCTTGAAGTTGCCGTCCAGTACCAACGGGGCCTTCGCATCAAGAACGGTGCTGCCCGCCAGTCCCCCGCGAATTGCCTTGAAGACCTTTTCGGGGTCTACATCCGCCTTGGTTGCAAGCACCAGCGCCTCACTCATACCCGCGATATTCGCAGCTACCATAATCTGGTTCGCAAGCTTGGTCGTGTTCCCGCTGCCGATCTCACCGACCAGCGTCACACTTCCTCCCATGACCTGCAGGAGGGGCTCGACCATCTTGAATGTCTCCTCCGGTCCGCCGACCATGATCGCAAGTGTCCCGTCGATCGCCTTGGGCTCCCCTCCCGAGACAGGGGCGTCAAGCATGACCGCTCCCTTCTTCGCCAGTTCGGAAGCCACTTCCCGGCTCACGATCGGACTGATAGAGCTCATGTCCACCAAAACCAGACCTTTCCTGACTCCCTCAACCACTCCACCCTCACCGAGAACGACCGTCTGCACGTGCGGTGAGTTTGGAAGCATCGTGATAATCACATCACTCTGCAATGCCACGTCCCTTGCGCTGGCAGCCTCGGTCGCCCCGGATGCGACCACCTCGGCAACCGCTTCCTTGTTGATATCGTTGACGACCAGGCTGTAGCCGGCCTTGATAAGGTTTTTAGCCATGGGCTTGCCCATAATCCCGAGTCCGATGAATCCAATCTTCATATCTTTGCTCCTTACTTGCTGGCCAGGACTATCCTGGCTTTCTTCGCGACATCCTCCGCTTCAAGACCATAATGCTTGAGCAGGATGTTGTAGTTCTCGGCACTGGTACCATAACGGTCGTCCACTCCCAGCATCTCGATGGGTAGACGGCTCTTCGAGAGTGCCTGGCACACCACGCTGCCAAGGCCTCCGATAACGTTGTGTTCTTCGGCGGTGACCACGCCCTTCACTCCCTCGCAGTAGCCCAGCAGGGCCTCGGTGTCCAGTGGTTTGATAGTCGATACATTGACCACACGCACGGATATGCCTTCCTGCTCAAGGATCTTTTTTGCCTCCATCGACTGCTGCACCATGATGCCGGTTGCGAAAACCACGACGTCCTTGCCGTCCATAACCTGACTCATTTTGCCGATGTGGTACTCCTCATCGGGGTCGGTCACCACCGGCAGATCGTTGCGGTTTATGCGGATGTACATCGGGCCCTTCTGTTCGACCATTGCCTTGACCATCTTCTCGGTCTCCACTGCGTCACAGGGGCTGAGTACCGTCATGTGCGGCAGCACCTGCATCAGGGCGATATCATCGATGCTCTGGTGGGTCTTCCCGTCACCGTAGTCAGAGAGTCCAGCGCTCGAGCCGCAAATCTTCACATTCAGGTTAGCAATCGTGATCGAGGAGCGGATCTGGTCGTAAGCCCGCCCGGATGCAAACACCGCAAACGAGTTCATGAACGGCACCTTCCCCGTCAGCGAAAGCCCGGCCGACACGCTTGCCATGTTCTGCTCGGCGATGCCCATCTGAAAGTAGCGCTCGGGGTATTCGGCTGCGAACAGTTTGCTCATCGTAGAGTTTCCCAAGTCTGCTTCCAGCAATACGATGTCCTTGTTGTCCTTTCCCAGCTCGACCAGCGTCTCGCCGTAAGTTGTTCTCAGGCTGTCTGTCGTCCTCATGCCTCTACCTCCTTCCTCATGTTGTCTATGCACTGCCATGCAATCTTGTACTCTTCATCGGTCATCGCCGCGTTGTGGTACTTGGCCTTCCCTTCCGCAAACGGGAAGCACTTACCCTTCACCGTGTGTGCCATGATCGCCGTCGGTCTTTCTTTGTATGACTTCGCAGAATCGAGGGCCTCCAGAATCTGCACCATGTCATGCCCTTCAATTTCGATGACGTTCCAGCCGAATGCCTTCCACTTCTCCACCAGGTTCCCGATCGGGAAAATCTCGGCGGTCGTGCTGGTTGCCTGCACACCATTCCAGTCCACTATGGCCGTCAGGTTGCTTGCCTTGTACACCGAGGATGCCATAACCGCTTCCCACACCTGTCCCTCGGCCAGCTCGCCGTCACCCAGGATGGTGTACACACGCCTATCGCTCTTGTCCAGGGTAAGGCCAAGGGCAACACCAAGGGAGACCGAGAGGCCCTGGCCCAGGGAGCCGGTTACCGCCTCGATGCCTGGAGTCTTGTCCATATCAGGATGCCCCTGCAGAATACCTTCGAAGGTCTTCACCTTGCCCAGCTCGCTGCGGTCGAAATACTCAAGCTCCGCAAGGCATGCATATTGCACCAGCACAGCGTGCCCCTTGCTCATAATCAGCCGGTCACGATCGGGATCCTTCGGATCGTCTTTGTTCACATTCATTGTGTGGAAGTACAAAGCTGCCATCACATCCGCTATTGAGCTGCTTCCGCCAAGGTGCCCCACCTTTCCGGGTGGAATCATTTCCAGGATATTTGCACGTACCTGGATTGCCTTCAGCTGCAGTTCTTTCACTAATTCCTGAGAATAATTCATCGTTCCTCTCCTAATCTTATACGGTATTCGTGTTCAAAAGCAGGTAACTCCACCATCCACCGGCAGAGCAACCCCATTGATGAACACAGCCTCTTCGCTTGCGAGGTATAATACGGCGTTTGCAACATCATTGGATGTGGCGAGACGCCCCAAGGGGACCTCGTCAAACCGCTGTTGCTTCTTTACTGGATCCTTGAACATTTCCTGGACAAGGGGAGTATCGACGGTACTGGGGTGTATTGAGTTACACCGGATATTCACACTTCCATATCGACTGGCAATGGATTTGGTCAGAAGCGTGACAGCACCCTTGGTAGTGGTATAAGCTTCCGGCGTATACCTGTGTCCGACCAAACCGCAAACAGAAGAGGTGTTGATAATTGCCCCACCACCCTGTTTTCGCATCACAGGGATCACATATTTTGTGCCCAGGAAAACAGAACCAACATTGACGAGCATCATGGTGTTAAACTCGCTGATGACCATCTCCTCGATGGGTTTTCTGATATTAATACCGGCGTTGTTTACAAGGACATCAATCCTGCCCTCTTTTGCGACTACGGTATCTATAGTCTGCTTCCAGGCTTCTTCGCTGGTCAGATCCATCTGGATGAAGCTGGCAGCATACATGCTCTTGACGAGATCTGCTTCCAGCTTCTTGCCTTTGGTCTCATCAAGATCAAGGATGTAGAGTTTTGCCCCATTCCTGCAAAGCAATGCAACCATAGCCGCGCCCAGGCCTCCTGCTCCGCCGGTGACCAGGATGACTTTATCTTTCACATTCACAATAGACCCCTTATGTTGTTTTGTTACTGCTGGTCTTCTTCTGTAAACGGCTGTTTTTCACACCACTGATGAAAATCCAGACAATAGCGAGCATCAATACAATACCAACAGGACGACCCAGCAACGGGATCACCGACCCCTGTCCCTGCATCAGAGCCTGGCGGAAACTTATATCAGCCGTAGGTCCAAGAATAATTCCCAGTACCAGAGGCGCCATCGGATACTTGAACTTGCGCAGGATGTATCCAAGGATACCGAAGATAAACATTATATGGATGTCAAAGATGTTCACGTTTCCGGCATAGGCACCGATGACTGTCAAGGGAACAATGATAGGCATCAAGATTTTCCTGTTTATCTTTAAGATCTTTACCATTGGCCTGGTGAGCAAGAGACCGAAAACCAACATGGATGCGGTTGCTATCAAGAGCGTCACTGCTGTCAGGTAAAGGAAATCAGGCGATTCGAGAGCGAGCATTGGACCAGGCTTGATCCCATGCAGCCAGATGGCGGCCAGGAACATGGCAGCCGGTGGGGAACCAGGAACAGCAAGGGTAAGCAACGGAATCATGGCACCACCAATACAGGCATTATTTGCTGTCTCAGCCGATGCAAGTCCTTCATAGCTTCCTTGTCCAAAAAGATGCCCGTGTTTGCTGCGACGCTTACCAACGTCATAGCTAACCCAGGCAGCAATATCTTCACCAGCACCCGGGACGGCCCCAATGCCGCTTCCGATGAAACCTGAACGAAGCGCTGTCGAGAGGATATCCTTGACCATACCTCTGTCAGGGAGCACCTTCCCAAGCTGGCTTTCAATGGAGTAGGGAACATCTTCCTGCAATACAGAAAGGATCTCGGAAATACCGAATACACCGATAAGAGCCGGTATAAGAGAGATACCACCCATCAAGTCAAAACTTCCATAGGTAAACCTTGGGAATGCATAGACAGCATCCAAACCGATCATAGCGGTAAAGAATCCCAGGAAACCTACAATCCAGCCCTTAAGAGGTGTGCTCTGCGTAGAAAGGTTACCGCAAATCATGATACCGAAGACGGAGATAAGGAAGTATTCCCACTGACCGAATTTCAAGGCAATCTTATAAAGGAACGGGGTAAGGAAGATCAACAAGACGATCGAAACCAATGTTCCAACAAACGAAGCTATAATACCAACTCCGATAGCTTGTCCCCCTTGCCCTTTTTTTGCAAGAATGAACCCATCCAGGGCTGTTGCTGCCGCCGAGGGTGTTCCAGGGATGTTGATCATAATAGCTGAATAGCAACCACCCATAACAGCTCCAACGTAAACTCCGAGGAGGAAGGCTACAGCAGTGGCAAGCTGCATTGAGTACGTAAGGTTGATCAAGAGGGCAAGGGCCATTGTAGCGGTCAGTCCTGGTACTGCCCCGACTACAATACCGGCCACGGTTGCAATCATTGTAACAAATACCTGCGGATATCCAAAAGCCTGTGCTGCTGCGGATCCGAACAGGGCAAATTGCTGTGCAAATGCTTCAAACATAGATACTCCCACCTCTAGGGAAGAGGAATTTTAAAGACATACTGGAAAATAGCGCTGATCAGTACCGCGGAGAGGACAGAAATAATGATATTTTTTAACCAGGCCGTAGATTTCAGGTACCAAAAGGTAACAACCAGATAAATGAAGGTGGCGATTGAAAAATGGATTCTGCCTATCAAACCATAGATATATACCACCATAAAGAATGAGAGAATGACTACGCGTTTTGATTCTGGCTTGTCTAACAAAGCAAACAAACTATCCTTACGGAAAGCAGCTTTTGTCGCTGCAACACTCCCGCCTCGTAGTGATCCGATCAACATGACGATTCCGAACAGACAAAAGATGATTCCCAGAATGAACGGGAAGAATCCTGGTGCGTCGAGAAAACTGTTGAATACCTTCATACCAAGCGATTCAACAATAAGATAGATTCCGAAAGCCAACAGGAGTACACCCATGATGAGATCGGAAGCAGTTGTTTTCTTAATTTGGCTCATGCAACTATCCTTTTCCTGATAATTTCGGGAGATGGAAGCCCCATCTCCCGAAACAAGACGTGTTATTTGATGTTCTGCTTAGCCACTTCCCAGTCGAAGTCTGCAAGTTTGGGGATATCGAACTCAGCAGGACTCTTAACCGTGGAACCAACATTGTCCAGTGTCCAGGCGTATCCAGCTTCCTGAATGGCAAGGAACTTATCAGCATCTTCGCCTGCATAACCAGCAAGAACCAATCCCTGCTCTCTTGCATAATCGACGATCTCGGGCTGCTTAACTGCCCAGTAGAATGCCTCAGTCAGACCATCAAGAATGTTCTGAGGGACATCACGAGGGATCAGGAGTGGCCACGTTTCACTGAGCAAAGGGATGTTCTCTGCATTTGTCTGCACCTTCAAGATAGAGGGAATCTGGAGATCAAAGTCAGTGTAATCACTGGTATCGGTAATGGCGAGAGCCCGAAGCTGTCCAGCCTTGATGAAGTCAATTAAGGAGGAGAAGGTGCCCATGGCAATCTCCGCATCGCCTGCAATAACATTGATACCAGCCTGACGACAGGAACCAGCGGTCATGTAGTTAGGAGCAGGAACACCAGCGATATCACGGATAGCCTCAAAGAGAACGTGAGGACCAACGCCAAAACCGCTGATTGCCATATTTTGCTTTCCACTCTTCAAGTAAGCCATGGCATCATCATAGGTCTTGATGTCTGAATCTGCGGAAACTACAAGAGCAGCTGCACCCATATAAGGGTGGAAGGAAGCCCAATCCGCCCAGGAGGTTTCACTGGTGCCCATTACCCGGAAGCCAGAAAGAGGACCACTACCGGTCGCGAACAAGCTGTAACCGTCATGTTTCTTACTGTACATTACGGTGTTTGCAGCAACTGCAGAGGCAGCACCTTCCTGGTTCACCACATTAATGGTTTCTCCAAGATACTCTTCCATCTTTGCGATTACGGGACGAACTGCAGTATCAGTACCACCACCGGCTCCGAAACCGACATAGACTACCGGCTGTGTTTTCGGCCACAGCTTGGTGCTTACCGCCTCTTTCTGACCTTCAGCAAACAGTGACGCTGCAACCAACAGCAAGAGAAGGATAACAAGAATTCGGGTTTTCTTCATACAAAACTCTCCTTTTATTTTTTTATGGCATACGCCATAAATTACTTATATGTTGTTAGTCGTCCTACAAGTCACCGGACACATCTATTGCATTACAGGCTAAAGCTTCATCTCTCAGAAAACTCTAGAGCTCCGCTAACTCTGAAATCCGATCAACAGTCTTGGCTACATGCTCACGCATCAGTCTGGCTGCTTCTTCCCTATCATGTACCTGCAATGCTTCGAGGATGAGCCGGTGGTAATACTGGCCGTCATGCATACCCAGGTGAGTAACAATGGACTCCATGCTGGCATTCATCAAATCCTGCATGAAAAGAGCAACATTGATCATCATTTTGTTTTTCGTTGCTTTTGCGATCGCCATATGAAACTGGATATCATCATGAGCAAATACCTGGATATCTTTGGTATTCTGCTCCATCCGAACAACAATTTTCTCGAGAGCACTGCATTCCTCTTTCGTTATTCTTGTAGCGGCTATCTCCGTTGCCCCTACTTCCATTACCATTCTGTACTCAAGAATCTCCTGCAAGGAGTTCTTGTCAATCATGAACATGGGAAACAACATGTCACGGTAATTATCGCTAGTCACTCTTCTGATGAAGGAACCTTCTCCATGACGTGTTTCAACGATTCCCAGGGCCTTGAGCTTCTGCATCGCTTCACGAATGCTAATGCGACTCACCCCAAACTCTTGCATCATTTCATTCTCGGAAGGGAGTTTTGCACCTTCCTTCCACTTCTTGTTCTTAATCTGGGTAAGCAGTTGTTCATACACCTGGATGGAGATCTTCTCTTGTCTAACAATCTTCACTGAACTTTTTTGTGGCATCGTTCTCACCTCCAAACCAGTATTGCTTATAGGTTATCATACAAGTGATAATTGTCAATCATTTTCTTAAAGAAGTATTTGTTTTTTTTGTGGCGAAATTATGCAAAACAAGCCCGAGGGACCTACTTTAATCGGCCTGCTGTATATGTCCTC